>OGYB01000207.1_pt1 | contig 49571 bp, 41 predicted proteins | sample 1576421 | NCBI WGS metagenome assembly OGYB01 (sample SAMEA3541577, study PRJEB24748) | human gut metagenome | biome: human gut; feature: human-associated habitat; material: faeces | place: China | collected 2012
GACAGCAGCGAGGAGTATACCATGGGGCAGCTCACCGAGTTTCTGGATGCCAGAGCGGCCCTGGAAAAGCTTGGGGTTACCTTTCAAATTTGCCATTGCGGGGCCAGCGGGGCTGTGCTAAACTATCCCTGTACCCATATGGACATGGTGCGCCCCGGCATTGCCCTGTACGGTTACTATCCCGCTCCTGAGATGGAGGGGCTGGACGGCCCGGGCCTGCGCCCGGTGATGACGGTGAAAAGCCGCATCGCCGCTGTGCGAGAGCTGCCTGCCGGTACCTGTGTCAGCTACGGCAGAACTGCTGTTTTGAAGCGGGACTCCAAGCTGGCAGTGGTGCCCATCGGCTACGGCGACGGCTATCCCCGCAGCCTGTCCAACCGCATGGTTATGCAGATCCACGGCGTTCCCTGTCCCATTGTGGGCCGGGTGTGCATGGATATGTGTATGGTGGACGTCACCGATCTGCCCGACGTGAAGCCGGGCGACATCGCACTGGTCTACGGCCCGGAGCTGACTGAAAAAGCGGCCGACTTGACGGGCACCATTGTTTACGAGCTTCTCTGCGACCTCAATCCCCGTGTTCCACGAGTCTATCTGCCCTGAGTGCCCAGCCGCCCTTGGGCGGCATAGGATGGTGTGGAGCGGCAGGCTGTCCGCCTGCGGCAGGGAAGGCGCGGAGGCGAAAATTTTCTGACCCCGGCGACGTATAATCCCCTCCGACCCGTGGGAGAATCATAGTACAGCGTTACATAAAGGACCGGGAAGGCCCTGTAACGCGTACTATTTTCCAGCGGAGTGTGAATGTACGTGGACAACAGTGTGAAACGAGGCGACATTTTTTACGCCGATCTCAGCCCGGTGGTGGGCAGTGAGCAGGGTGGCGTGCGTCCGGTGCTCATCGTGCAGAACGACACCGGCAACCGCCACAGCCCCACCGTCATCGCAGCGGCCATCACCTCCCAGACGGGGAAGGCCAAGCTGCCCACCCATATCGAGGTGGCGGCCCAGTGCTGCGGCCTGCCCAAGGATTCGGTGATCCTGTTGGAGCAGATCCGTACGCTGGATAAGCGACGGCTGCGGGAGCGGATGGGTAAGGTGGACGGAACGGTGATGCAGCGGGTAGACGCCGCCATTGCCGTGAGCTTCGGACTGTCCAACAGCCGTCTGGTATGACGCTACATACCGGACGGAGCATAAAAGGGAGGGCCAGTGCATAGAATGCGCTGGCCCTCCCTTTTTATTTGTTGTGGGGGAGATTCGCTTTCGCCCGCCGGAAAATACCTCTCATCCTGTCATTCCCAAAACAGTCCGCAAACTGGTCGTGGGAATCCGCATTTCTTAGCGGTAGACGCACAGGTCCCGTCATCAGAGTGGGAGCGGCAGCGGGTCTGTTGCTGCGTCAATTCCCCTTACGTCCCCTATCGAATGAAACTCTTGAAGGCAAAGGAAGTCCAGAAGCCATCGGTGTCTGGAGGCTCTTTTGCCCACTTTTCCAGCTGCTGGGAAAAGTGAGCCGCCGGAGGCACGTTCCTGTCGAAGTTACCCACCGAAGAGAAAATTCACAAAGAGGGAACGGATTCCCACGATCAGTCTGCGCTCCGGCTCGGAATGACAGGGCTATATTTATGGGGATAGCCTTCAGCAGCCCATGACGCTTTTCGCTTTTATTGTCTCCGACGGGTGCCTTTCTTTCAGTAGCGAAAGAAAGGCACGAAAGAACACCACTTGAAACCTAAGGTTTCAAGACTTCCTCTTTTGTGGGCAAGAGTTCCTGACTAAATCCTACCGAAGCAGGGGATTGGTCTGCTTCTACTCACGCTGCCGCTACCCGGTCGGTTGAAGAAGTTTGCTGCTCTACCGTGGCGATCCGCTCCCTACGGTAGAACGGGAAACCTCTTCACCCCCCCAATAAAGCGGCAGCGGGTCTGTTGCTGCGTCAATTCCCTGTTCCGACGGAACTTAGACCACAGCTCTTGCACACCGGGAAGGAAGTGCAGAAACCTTGGTTTCTGCTGGCTCTTTTGCCTACTTTTCCAGCTATTGGGAAAAGTAGGCCGCCGGAGGCACGTTCCTTATGCAAAATGCTCCACTGAAAGGAGGTCACCATGGAAAATCGAACCACCCTGCGCTGGGGCGCACAGGAGGTAGGCCGCCTGACGGCGGCGCCGGAGGGAGCAGACACCTGCTTCCGGGCAGAATACCGGCTGACGGAGGGCCTGTGGCGGCTCTACGCTGTGGGCCGTCAGAACCGGCTGCTGCTGGGCTGCGCCGAGGGCGGGCAGGGTATCCTCCAGCGGCGATTCTCCCGGCAGCTGACGGAGGGGCTGGGAGCGCTGCTGGGCGGGGCAGCGGAGCCGGTATCCGCCCCGGAGGATTGGCGTCCCGTATGGGCCGGAGAGTTTCCCGGACTGGCACTGCCGGAGGGCGCTCTGTGCCGCCGGGCCGGACGGCGGCGGTATCTGGCCCTGCCCTTCCGGGAGGACGGCCCCTTCCCGCTGACGGGGCTGTTCTGTCTGGCCAGTGTCCGAACCCTCCGGGGCCGGGAGTGGGCCATTTTTGCACTGGAGGACCGGGAGACATAAAAAATTTACATTTACGCTACCATATCTTGTAGGAATGTGGTATACTACTCCCAAACTGGCGGACTATCCGCCGAAAAACGGGAGGCGGAAGCATATGAGATGTCCCTATTGCGGATTCCGGGAGAGTAAGGTCGTGGATTCACGGCCCGCCGACGAGGGCAGCAGCATTCGCCGCAGGCGGGAGTGCCTGTCCTGCGAGAAGCGTTTCACCACCTACGAGACGGTGGAGAGCCTGCCCATGGTGGTCATCAAGAAGGACGGCAGCCGCCAGAGCTTTGACCGCAGCAAGATCCTTCGGGGCATCCAGCGCTCCTGCGAGAAGCGGCCGGTGCCGGTGGCGGACATGGAACGCATGGCCAGTGAGATCGAGCAGGAGGTGCAGAACTCTCTGGAGCGGGAGGTCAGCACCGAGATCATCGGCGAGAAGGTCATGGAGAAACTGAAAAAGGCCGACGAGGTAGCCTATGTGCGCTTTGCCTCGGTGTATCGTCAGTTCAAGGACATCAACACCTTCATGAGTGAGCTGAACAAGCTCCTCAGCGAAAAATGATCACAGGATATTCCGAATGCTGATGCGCTCCAGCGCATCCAGCGCATCCAGCTGACATTGCAGCTCTGCCAGCTCCGGCAGCAGGGCCTGCGAGTCCCCGGTATCGCACAGGGTACGGCAGCGGGTCAGCAGCGTCTGCACCTCATCGAGGGTGCTATGGTGCACCACGATGTGCAGATAGATCTGGGCTTCGTCCCAGTCTGCCGCCAGAGCGTCCAGTTCCCGGCGGGCCTCCGGCCAGCGCTCCGACCGGGCGTATCGGGCGGTCTCGGCAGCCATGCCGGACCACCGGTCCGTGTGCTGCCGCAGCAAAAGCCCGTTGGCGATGCACAGTCCCAGCAGCAGAAGAATCGTCACCGTCGGCAGGATCAGCGCACGTCTCATGCTTTTCCCTCCTTGGGCAGGCATACCACGCTGCCCGCCTCATCCACCGACAGCAGGAACACCTCACGGGGTGACCGGACCCCGGCGTCCCGTAGCTGGGCCTGAAGCCATCCATCGTCCAGCCCCAGCCGCTCCATGCTGCGGCGCAGAACACGTCCGTCACTGATCAAAACGGTGGGCAGGGTCTGTGGATCCTCCGGCTGGAGAGACAACTGCCGGGGCGTCACCGGCTGGCAGTCCGCCCGCGGCAGGACGGACAACTGACCGCTGGTCTCCAGCACAGCGTACTTCACCTCCTGCAGATCGGAGATGCCCTGTCCCCGCAGGGCCTCCAGCAGCTCATCCACCGTCAGGCGGTTGCGGCGCATGGCATCCTGCAGGATGTGGCCGCTGCGGATGATCAGGGTCGGCTCCCCGCACAGAAGCGTGCGGAAGCGGACGCTGCGGAGACTTCCATAGCTGAGGAGCATGGACAGCGACAGCAGCGTGACGATGGGGACGATGCCGTTAACCAGAGGGATGCCGAAATCCTGCATGGGGACGGAGGCCAGATCGCTGAGAAGCATGGTCAGCACCAGCTCGATGGGCTCCAGTTCTCCGATCTGACGCTTGCCGGTGATGCGAAGTCCTGCAATCAGCAGGAGATAAAGAATGACGGTGCGGAAAAATGCCGTTGCCATGAATAAGCGCCCTCCTTTTCCGGCAGTATTTGCCGCAGGAGGGAAAATTATCCACGATAGAAGCAGCCAGGGCTGTTTTTATAAAGACGCAGCAGAGAAAGGAGGCCATGGGGATATCCCATCACAAGCGCCAGTGCCTGCCCTCCGGCAGGACAACGAGGAGGAGAGAGGATCGAGCGTTTCGGCGGAAGCTCTCCCGTGCCGCTTCGGGTGCGTGACGCAGCCGGTAAATATGCGGGTGACCGCAAAACAGAGAGGCTGTGACCGGAGTGGCTCATGCGGATGGACTGCGTATCCGCATGGGCCGATGAATCAAGCGATTTCAGGAGGAATTTTCAAATATGTGCGGAATTGTAGGATATGTGGGCCAGCAGGAAGCGGCTCCCATCCTGTTGGACGGTCTGCGCCGTCTGGAGTACCGGGGCTACGACTCGGCGGGTATCGCCGTGTGCGGCGATGGGCAGCTGCGGGTGAAGAAGTCCCGTGGCCGACTGCAGGTGCTCAGCGATCTGACCCACGACGGGGCGGATCTGCCGGGCCATCTGGGCATCGGTCACACCCGCTGGGCCACCCACGGGGAGCCCAACGACATCAACGCCCACCCCCATGTGAGCCAGAGTGGCCGCATCGCCGTGGTACACAACGGCATTATCGAAAACTACGCCGAGCTGAAGGAGCAGCTGCTCCACAAGGGCTACGGCTTCCGGTCCGAGACGGATACGGAGGTGGTAGCCCAGCTGCTGGACTACTATTATGCCGACTGCGGCGACATCTTTGAGGCCATGATCCGGATGCTCCACGCCGTGGACGGGGCCTATGCTCTGGGCATCATCTGCGCCGATTATCCCGACCGCCTGCTGTGCGCCCGAAAGGATGCGCCGCTGCTGCTGGGCTTCGGTGAGGGGGAAAATATGATCGCCTCCGATGTGACGGCCATCATCCGCCACACACGGGACATTGCCTATCTGGACGACGGCGAGCTGGCCATTCTCAGCGCCAAGGGCATCCGGGTATACGACAGCCAGATGCGGCCCATCGAGAAGGAACACCGCCATGTGGACTGGGACGTGGCCGCCGCCGAAAAGGGTGGGTACGAGCACTTCATGCTCAAGGAGATCCACGAGCAGCCCCGTGCCATCCGGGAGGCCACTGCCGCCCGCATCCAAGGTGGTCAGGTGGTGCTGCGGGACCTGAACATGACGGATCAGCAGATCCGGGACATCAACAAGATCTTCATTGTGGCCTGCGGATCGTCGTATCACGTGGGGATGGTGGGCAAGTACAATCTGGAGCGGATGCTGCGGCGCAGCGTGGAGGTGTGTCTCGCCTCCGAGTTCCGGTACAGCGATCCCATCGTGGGCAAGGGCGATCTGGTCATCGTCATCAGCCAGTCCGGCGAGACGCTGGACACCATGGCGGCCCTGCGGGAGGCCAAGCGCCGGGGCGCCCACATCCTGAGCATCGTTAACGTGGTAGGCTCCTCTATCGCACGGGAATCCCATACGGTGCTCTATACGTGGGCCGGGCCGGAGATCGCCGTGGCCACTACCAAGGCATATAGCACCCAGATGGCGGTGCTGAATCTGCTGGGACTGTATTTCAGTCAGGTCATGGGGACGCTGGATCACGCGGTGTACAGCGCCATGGTTCGAGGCATCGAAAAGCTGCCGGAGCAGATGGAGCGTATTCTGGAGCAGGCGGAGCACATCCACGACATCGCCAAGCGCTGCGCCGACCGGGAGGATGTGTTCTTCATCGGTCGGAATCTGGACTACGCCCTGTCGCTGGAGGGGAGCCTGAAGCTCAAGGAGATCAGCTATATCCACTCCGAGGCCTACGCCTCCGGCGAGCTGAAGCATGGCACCATTTCCCTCATTGAGGATGGCACGCTGGTCATTGCGCTGGGGACGTATACCCCCCTGTTTGACAAGGCCATGAGCAACGTGGTGGAGGTGCAGGCCCGTGGCGCACAGGTACTGGCCCTGACCACCGAGAGCCATGCCGGGGAGATGGGCAAGCGTGTGCCCATGCTGATGACCATTCCCGACACCGAGGAGATGCTGCTGCCCCAGCTGGGCGTGGTGCCGCTGCAGCTGCTGAGCTACTACATTGCGCTGGAGCGTGGCTGCGACATCGACAAGCCCCGGAATCTGGCCAAGAGCGTCACGGTGGAGTAAGCTCTCTGCCCCGTTTTTCCTGCGGAAAACCGAAAAAATCAACAAAAACCTGCGGTACACGGTACCGCAGGTTTTTTATTTCTCTCCCTCACACGTTTTCGCCGTGGGGCAGGTCCGGATAGGGAATAATGGGCGGTTGCTGGGGCCGGTGGGGCGCAAGGAGCTTCTCCATCCAGACCATGTCGTACCAGCGGCCGAACTTATAGCCGCAGCGGCGGAAGGTCCCGGCCAGCGTGAAGCCCAGATGCTCATGGAACTGGGCGCTGTTGCGGGTGAGATACTCGTCCTCCGCCTCCGGCCAGCCGATGCAGGCGTAGAGGTTCAGCACCCCCATCTGCGCCAACCGCTGTTCCAGCGCCGTATACAGCTGCCGCCCCAACCCCATTTTCCGGGCGTCGCAGGCCAGATAGATGGTCAGCTCACAACTCCAGTCATAAGCGGCCCGGCCCACAAAGGCCCCGGCGTAGGCGTAGCCCTGCACCGTGCCGTCCACCTCCGCCACCAGATAGGGGTAGCGGCTCATGATGTGCCGCATCCGTCGGCAAAACTCCTCCTGCGTGGGGGTGGTGTATTCGAAGCTGATGGCGGTATGCTGAACATAGTAGCTGTAAATTTCCAGCAGACGGGGCGCATCGGAGATACAGGCGTCCCGGATAATGACAGACATGGCGTGTTCCTCCCGGACAATGGAATCGATTGCATTTAAGTATAATAGCAGGACAAAAAATGTCAAGAAAAATCGTTTCTTGACATGGCCCGCTTTTGATACTACACTTTTGAACCATAGGGAGGGATGTTCATGGAGAGCGGACAGCTGCGAAAGCTGAACCTGTGCTACGCCGGGATCCAGAGCCTTTACTGGGCGGGCTTTGCCGCCATATGGGCCTTTTTGTCGGTGCTGCTTCTATACCGTGGCTTCAGCAACAGCCAGATCGGTACGGTGTCTGCGCTGGCGCTGCTGATGCCCTTGGCGGTGCAGCCGGTGCTGGCGTCGCTGGCGGACCGGGACCGACGCTTCACCAGCCGCCGTCTGGCCATGGCCCTGACGGGACTTCTGCTGCTGTGCGCCGTGGGGCTGTGGTGCTCCGCCGGGAGCATGGCGGTGACGGCGGCCCTGTATGTGCTGGTGGGCATCTCTCTGACGGCCACGGCCCCCTTCCACAGTTCCATGGCCATGGAGCTGCAGCAGCATGGCGTGGCCCTGAACTACGGCCTGAGCCGGGGTCTCGGTTCCGCCTGCTACGCCGCATCGGTGCTGGTGCTGGGCGTGGTGGTGGAGCGGTACGCCCCCACGGCGGTGCTGCCGGTATTTGCCGGGGAAATGCTGCTGCTCCTGCTGCTGACGTGGCGCTTCCGGGCCTCCCCCACGGCGGCGGCCGCCGCAGGAAGCGGCCCGGTGCTGTCCGTGGGACAGCTATTGCGGTGCTACCCCGCCTACACATGGCTTCTGGTGGGCTGTGCGCTGCTGATGGCCTGCCACAGCGCCACCTGTACCTACATGATCCATATCGTGGGCAAGGTGGGCGGCAGCGAGAGCATGATGGGCTCGGCGCTGGCGGTAGCGGCGTTTCTGGAGCTGCCCGCCATGGGCCTGTTCAGCCGGGTGCGGCGGAAGGTACCGTTGGCGTGGCTGCTGATCTTCTGCGCCGTCTTCTTCGTCATCCGGGCCGGGCTGTTCTGGGCAGCCCGGTCGGTGCCGGTGCTGTATCTGGCGGCGGCGCTGGACTTCTTCGAGTACGGCATTTTCATCCCCGCCACGGTATACTATGTGGCCGAACACATCGACCCGGCCAATCAGGTGAAGGGCCAGTCCCTCATGGGCATGGCCACTACCGGCGTTGGCTCCGCCTTCGGCAACTTCGTCAGCGGCCAGCTGCTGGATCGAACCGGCGTAAATGGGATGCTGCTGTTCTGCACCATCTGCGCCACAGTGGGTCTACTGGTGGTCATCTATGCCGTGCGGAAGAAATAAATGTAAGAAACAGGCCGGAAGTCAAGTACTTCCGGCCTGTCAGCGTGTCGAAAAAGCCTTTTCGACACGCTGAGGCATTTTTCAGAACTTCAAAAAGTTCTGAAAAATGGGGATCATCATCGTGCAGGACACCCTTCCCGGGTTTCCCGCACACACCCTTCCGCCCCGTTGACGAAAGGTTCCCGCTCTTTTGGCTGGCCCAGAAACCGCCGCATCTCCTGCGGCGGTTTCTTTCATATTTGGAGGGGCGGAGCGCATACACTGTCCGTGAAAGGACGGGATGCATTATGCGGGGAAAAGTCTTACTGCTGCGCCGTGGCACGCTGCTGCTGATCCTGACGGCGCTGGTGGCCGCCGGTATTTTCATGGCTGTGGGAGGCCCCAGCTTCGTCAGCGCCTCCGCCGCCAAGCGGCAGCTTCCCATCTACTCGGTGGAACGGGAGGAGAAGGTCTGCGCCATCAGCTTCGACGCCGCATGGGGCAACGAGGACACCCAGGCCCTCATCGACATTCTGGGCAAATACAACGTCAAGGCCACCTTCTTCGTGGTGGGTGACTGGGTGGATAAGTACCCGGAGTCCGTGAAGGCCCTCCACGACGCCGGGCATGAGGTCATGAACCACTCCCTCCACCACGACCACTACAACGCCCTCACCGCCGATCAGGTGGTGGCGGACGTCACCGCCTGCAACGAGAAGATCGCCGCCATCACCGGCGTGACCCCCTGCCTCATCCGCTGCCCCTACGGCGAGTACGACGACCATGTGATCTCTGCCATCCGCTCCATGGGCATGGAGCCCATCCAGTGGGACGTGGACAGTCTGGACTGGAAGGACTATGACGCCGACACCATCTGCCAGCGGGTCACCTCCAAGCTCTCTCCCGGCAGCATCGTGCTATTCCACAACGCCGCCCTCCACACGCCGGAGGCGCTGCCGGCCATTCTGGACCACATGGCCCGTGAGGGGTATTCCCTGCTGCCCATCAGCCAGCTGATCTATCGGGAGAACTATACCATCGACCACGCCGGGCGGCAGTTCTGTCAGGCCCAGAGCGAGCAGTGAAATTTTTGCCGGTTTTTCAAGAAATCGGTTGATTTTTGCAAAAATCTGATATACTCGAGGAAGAGACGTATGTGTATTTTGTGCGCTCTGCAAAAAAACAAAAGGAGAGAGTATGGTATGATTTTGGAACTGATTATCGGTATCCTGACGCTGGTGGCGGAGTGGATGATCTTCAAGAAGATGGGCCGTCAGGGCTGGGAGGGCATCGTCCCCTTCTACAACACCTACGTGCTGTGTCAGGAGCTGTACGGCAACGGCTGGAAGTTCCTTCTGCTGCTGATCCCCATCTACAACATCTATTTCGTCATCAAGATGAACATCGACTGGGCCAAGGCCTTCAATCAGGGCGTCGGCTTCGGTATCGGCCTTCTGCTGCTGCCCTTCATTTTCCAGTTGATCCTGGCCTTCGGCGGTGAGCAGTATCGGGATGGTAGCTATACCAATACCCAGCCCGACATGGTGGAGAATGTGGTCAACAAGGCCAAGGATGCCGTTTCCGGCAACCGGGACGACCACAAGGAGCAGTAACTGCACCAAACAAAATGGGACAGGAGAACATCCTGTCCCATTTTTTCATGTATTCAAAAGAAATGAGCGGAAAGAGCGCATGAAAAAGCTGATTGCGCTGCTTTTGGCGGCGGTAATGTGCCTGAGCCTTGCGGCTTGCGACAATGGCAAGACGGAAAATACAGATCATTCGCAGGGACAGAACACGGAAAATACATCGAAGGAGAACCAGCAGACAGAAACAGCGTCGCAGGGAAACGGAAACACCGAGCAATTAACTGATGAAAGATATCAAGAGGGTACTGACCCCGCTGATATCGACAAAAAATATGTCGGTGTAAGGAAAAGAGGGGAAGCGGATTTTTCCGCTTCCCCTCTGAAATTCCCTGTGAATTACTTGTTGAAGTACCGCTTCAGCAGGCCCTCGAATGCCTTGCCGTGGCGGGCTTCGTCACGAGCCATCTCGTGGACGGTATCGTGGATGGCATCCAGGTTGTACTTCTTCGCCAGCTTGGCCAGCTCGAACTTGCCGGCGGTAGCGCCGTTCTCGGCGTCCACACGCATCTGCAGGTTCTTCTGGGTGGAATCGGTGACCACCTCGCCCAGCAGCTCAGCGAACTTGGCGGCGTGCTCGGCCTCCTCCAGACCGGCCTTCTCCCAGTACATACCGATCTCGGGATAGCCCTCACGATGGGCCACACGGGCCATGGCCAGATACATACCCACCTCGGAGCACTCGCCCTCGAAGTTGGCACGCAGACCGGCGATGATCTCCTCACGGACCTCGGCGGGAACATCCTCACCGAACACCTTGCCTACGCCCACCACGTGCTCGGCGGCCCAAGACTTCTCCTCTGCCTGCAGGGTGAACTTGTCACCGCTGACGTGGCACACCGGACACTCGGCCGGGGGATTCTCACCTTCGTGAACGTAACCGCAAACAGGACATACCCACTTCTTCATAATCATTACCTCCATATTTTTATCATTCGTTGATGGTTTTTTACTCTTCGGGGGCGTTCCCCCCTTGGGATGGTCTAAGTATAGCACGGAATCCAGAGGATTATAAGTTGCAAATGCAACATTTAGAAAAACTTTCCATGAACTTTTTTGCGGCAGCGAAAATACGCCGGAGGAGGGTCCTCCGGCGTATTTTTATAGCAGCTTTACTCGGCATCGGCCAGAGCCTTGGCCTCGGCAATGGCCTTCTCCTGCGCCGCAGCGGGGCAATCCTCGTAGCGGACGAAGTTGAAGGTGAAGGTGCCACGGGACTGGGTCATGGACCGCAGATCGATGGCGTAGCTCATCATCTCGGCCATGGGAACCTCGGCCTCCAGCACGGTCTCGCCGTCGCCGGTGGGGTTCATGCCCATGACGCGGCCCCGGCGCTTGTTCAGGTCACCCATGACGTCGCCCACGTAGTTGTCAGGCACCGTGACCTTCAGCTCGCCGATGGGCTCCATCAGCACGGGCTTGGCCTCCGGCAGAGCGGCCTTGAAGGCCAGATTGGCGGCCAGCTTGAAAGCGATTTCGGAGGAGTCCACCGGGTGGTAGGAGCCGTCCACCAGCGTCGCCTTCAGGTACACCACGGGATAGCCCGCCAGCACGCCGTGCAGGCAGCTCTCACGCAGGCCCTTTTCCACGGCGGGGAAGTAGTTCTTTGGCACGGAGCCGCCGAACACGTTCTCAGCGAAGATCATATCCTCCTGCTCGGTCTGAGGCTCGAAGATGATATGCACGTCACCGAACTGGCCGCTGCCGCCGGTCTGCTTCTTATAGCGGCCCTGCTTGCGGACGGTGGAGCGGATCTTCTCACGGTAAGCCACTCTGGGAGCGGACAGCTCGGCATCCACGCCGAAGCGGGTCTTGAGCTTGGAGCACAGCACGTCGATCTGGATATCGCCGGCGCCGGAGATCACGGTCTGGTGGGTCTCGGCGTTGTTGACCACATGGAAGGTGGGGTCCTCTTCGTTGAGCTTGTTGAGGCCGGTACCCAGCTTCTCCACCTCCTGCTTGGTCTTGGGGGAGATGGCACGGCTGTAGCAGGGCTGGGCATAATCCATGCCGTGGAGACGCACGATGCGCTTGGGGTCGCACAGGGTGTTGCCGGTCTTGACCTTATCCATCTTGCCGATGGCGCCGATGTCGCCGCAGCAGATCTCCTTGACCTCCTCGCCCTTCTTGCCCTTCATGATGTACAGGCGGCCCAGCTTCTCGGTGTTGCCGGTGGCGGGGTTATACAGGGCCATATCGCTGGTGATCCTGCCACGGAGCACCTTCACCATGGAGTACTTACCGTACTGGTCAGAGATGGTCTTAAAGACGATGGCAGCGGTGGGGCCGTTGGGATCGCAGGCCACCTCGACGTCGTTGCCGTCGTCATCCTGCGCCGTCTCAGCCGGCATATCTGTGGCCACGGGGACCAGATCCACGATGGTCTGCATCAGCATCTCCACGCCCAAGCCGGTGACGGCGGAGCCGCACAGCACCGGGCAAACGCTGCCGTCCCGAACGCCCAGCTTCAGGCCACGGGCCATGTCCTCGGCAGACAGCTCCATGGTGTCGAAGAACTTCTCCATCAGCTCCTCGTCGGAGCCGGCGGCGGCCTCCATCAGCTCGGCCCGCAGGGCCTCCACCTCGTCGGCCATATCGGCGGGAATGGCGCAGGCAGCGGCCTTGCCGCCCTTGACCTCGTAAGCGGTGTTATGCAGCAGATCCACGATGCCCGTGACCTTCTTGTTGCCGTCAATGACCGGGGCCACAATGGGAACCACGGACTGGCCGAACTTGCCCTTCAGAGCATCCAGACAGGCCTGATAGTCGCTGTTGTCCTCGTCGGTGCGGTTGACGAAGATCATGCGGGGCTTCTTGCCCAGCAGCTTCCAGCTGCGCTCCATACCCACGGACAGGCCGTCCTTGGCGGCACCCACCAGCACGGCGCACTCGGCGGCACGGATGGCAGAAATGGCCTCGCCGGAGAAATCAAAGTTGCCAGGAGCGTCCATGACGTTGATACGGACGTCCTTATATTTGACCGGGGCAAAGGCCAGAGAAATAGAGATCTGGCGCTTGATCTCCTCGGCGTCGTAGTCGCAGACGGTGTTGCCGTCGGCGGTACGGCCCAGACGATCCGTTCCCTTGGTCATGAAGAGCATCTGCTCGGCCAGAGTCGTCTTGCCGGAGCCACCGTGACCCAGCAGGCAGATGTTGCGAATGTCATTGGCAGTCATATACAGTATTCTCCCTTCGTTTGGTACGAATGCGCCGTCCGGCGCAGCCAGTCAATAAGGAGAGTATATACTATTTTTTTGCACTTGACAAATACAACTTTCAGCGTCTTTTTTGTGGAAAATGCCGGGAGAATAAAAGATTCTCCCGGCATGGATATGGAATGGTATCAGTAGTGGCGCACCAGTCCTGCCAGCAGCAGCACCGTCAGCAGCCACAGCAGCAAAAAGCACAGGAAATTCAGGGCCGACAGAGCGGCAAAGGCCCCCACGGAGGTGAAATAATACGCCAGCAGCAGGCCCGACAGCCCGCCCAGCCACGACAGCACCGTTCCGTCCCGGACGGCACGCCGCATCCGGCGGCTGCCGATGACCGTTTCGGCAAAGGCCATCAGCCCGTCCCGGTAGATGATGGCGTGGGGCCGGCCACGGCCCTCCGTCAGCTCCGACAGGGCCAGACGGGTGGAGATATCCGGGTACAGGGGCCGGGCGTCCAGCCGGAATTTCCGCTTCAGCAGCGCCGGAGTGATGTTGGCGCTGCGGGTGGCCAGCACCGGAGTGATGCGGTTGCGGCGCATGGCCCGCAGGGCCCACTCCACGTTGCGGGAGGGCTGGTATTTGATGGCAAAGATGGCGATGAGCTGACCGTCCACCGCCAGAAAAACGCCGGTCTTGAGCTTCAGGTCACGGGGCAGGGACACATGGTGCTTTTTCATGAAATAGGCGCTGCCCATAGTGACAGATTCTCCACGGATGGTACCGCCGATGCCGCCGTCCTCGTAAAAACGCAGGTCCTCCAAATGCAGGTGGGTGCCGCCCTCGCTGGCCAGCAGCTGGTCAAACAGCGGCGTCAGCTGGCTTCCGGCGGCCTGTGCCGCCGTGGCGGCATAGGATACCACCTTGCCGATCTCCTCGCCGTACAGCTTCAGTCCGTTGAGGCTCACCGTTCCCGGTGGGAACAGGTCGTCATCCGTCACCACCATCCGCCGGGCGGCGGTGATGGCGGAGGCCCCGGCATAGCCCGCCACGGCGCTGCCGCTGCGGTTCAGACGGCGGTTCAGCGACGACAGGGGCAGCGTTCCCGCCACCGGCAGAGCCAGCGGCAGTCCGCCGGACAGCAATGCCGACCAGATCCACAGGGGCCGCACCGGCTGCCCCTCCCCGCCGAAGCACACCACCGCCGCCAGAATGGAGGCAGCGGCCAGCGCCAGCGGTGTCAGAATGATCTGCCAGCGATAGGAGACATCCGGCTGACGGGAGAGTCGATAGAAGCCCTCCGCCGTTCCCTGCTGCTTGCAGGCCCCGGCGGGAGTCACGGATACGTTATAGGGCGGCTCACCCCCCAGATCGGCCAGCCGGAAGCCTGCGAGCCGGGCTTTGGCCGCCAGCAGCTGGCCCCACAGACACAGCAGCAGGGAGATGACCGGGACGGCCGCCAGCGGCAGCTGCTCCCCGTAGCCCAAGGCGGCGTAGACGCAGTCCCCCAGACACACCAGCGACGCCAGCAGCGCCGCCGCCTCGCAGGTGATGCGGCGCTGGGACAGCTGCTTACGAGCGCTGCGCCAGACCCGGCCCGACAGGGCCAGTGCCAGCAGCAGCAATCCGCCGGGGATGATCCCCCGCAGCACGGGCAATGCCGCCCACAGCCGGGGGATATACAGCCCCAGCCCGTCCAGCACGGACAGCACCGTCAGCAGCACCGCCTCCGGCAGTACGCACCAGCACTGGCGTTTTAAGCGGGCGCAGCGGCGCTTCTCGGCCCGGACGGCCACGTCCATATCCGGCTCCGGATCGGGTTCCGGCTCCGGCTGAGGCTCCTGCGGCTGCTCCCACAGGGTCTCCGTATCCTGCGGGATGGGGGCGGCGGTGCGGGGCCTTGTCAGCTTCTCCCACCAGTGCCGCAGCACCTCTCGCAGGGGTGGGCGTTCCTCCAGAATACCGTCCTCCTGCTCCTCCAGCACGGAGGAAACGGTGTCGTTCATGATCTGCTCCAAGGAGACTTTAGGGGGCTCCTGCGGTTCCGGCGGTTCCGGCGGTTCCTGCGGCTCCTCCGCCGGTTCCTCCTCCGGGGCGTTCTCCTCCGAAGATGCTTCCGTGGCAGTGGTCTCCGCCGCCGGCTCCTCGTCCTCCTCCGGTACCGGTTGGTGCGGGAAGTGGATGATCTGTGTCTCGGACGGCTGGTCCTCCTCCGGCAGCAGCGGGCCGCCGGAGGAAAATACCTCCTCCAGCACCTCCGCCGGGAAATCCATATCCACCGGGTCGGCGCCGGGGGTGAACCGCAGTCCCTCCGGCTTCCTGGGGAGCTCCGCCGCAGCAGAGGTCTCCGGTTCAGCGCAAGCCTCCGGCTCTGCGGGAGCTTCCTGCTGAGCAGGGGCTTCTGCCGGAGCAGGCTCCGGGGAGTTCTCCTCCGCAGGCAGATTCTCCGTCCGGTACAGGTCGCTGCCGCTGCCGAACTCCGCCAGAATGTCCTCCAGAGTAAACTCCGGTATTTCGTTGTGATCCTCTCGGTGTTCCATGGTACCTCTCTTTTAGATGCTCCGGGTCCTTACACGGTGCGCTGCCGCACCGCCTCATACAGCAGGATGGCAGCCGCCGCCGATGCGTTCAGGGAAGATATTCTCCCCCGCATGGGGATGCTCACCAGAAAATCGCAGTTCTCCGCCACCAGTCGGCTCATGCCGTCGCCCTCGGAGCCGATGACAATGGCCGCCGGGCCCTTGAGATCGGCATCATAGAGCCGGGTCGTTCCCTCGGCGGCAGTGCCGAACACCCAGATGCCCTGCTTTTTCAGATCCTTCAGCAGGGACGGGATATTGGCCACCCGTGCCACCGGCATATAGCTGACGGCTCCGGCGGAGGTCTTGGCCACAATGGCCGTCAGACCGGCGCTGCGGCGCTTGGGGATGATGACCCCGTGGGCTCCGGCGCACTCGGCGGTGCGGAGGATGGCCCCCAGATTGTGGGGGTCGGAGATCTCATCGCAGACCACCAGCAGCGGCGGCTCCCCCTTGGCGGCGGCAGCGTCCAGCAGGCTCTGCACCGTCACATACTCCCGCACGGCGGCCAGCGCAATGACCCCCTGATGGGCGTGGGTGCGGCTCATGCCGTCCAGCTTCCGCCGGTCGGCCTCCACCACCACGATGCCCTGGGCCCGTGCCTTGGAGGCGATGTGGCCCAAGGTCTTGTCCGTCTCCCCCTTGGCCAGATAGATCTTATCCATGGCCGTTCCGGCCCGCAGGGCCTCGATCACGGCGTTGCGGCCCTCGATGATGCCGTCCGCCTCTGCCTCCGGCCGTCTCTGTTCGTTGTCTCTCATAGGAATTTTCCTCGCAATGCATACATAATTGGTTTCAGTATACCATACTCTGGCCGGGAGATAAAGCGCCATTCATAGAAATTTTACAGGAAAATTCCCGCCGTTCTCCTTGTGAAGATATCCGAATTGTGATATACTACACGGAAATTAAAGCACTTCTGCACCCCGCCCGGCGGGGCTGCATGGAAGGAGACCGACATGGATCCCAATAACAAGAAAGACCAGAAAAATAACCAGAACCGCAACCGCAATATGCGGGGGGTGGTGACCCTCATCATCTGGGCGCTGGTGCTGACGGTGGTGTTCAACTATATCAACGCTTACAGCAACAATCTCACCAAGCGGGCCAGCAGCCATGAGATCCCGTACAGCCAGCTCATCGACCTCATTCAGGAGGATCAGGTGGCGGAGCTGAAGATCGAGAACGGCGTCCTGTATGCCACCCCCGTGGACGGCTACGTCTACACCGAGGAGGCCGCCGATAAGAACAAGGAACCCAAGAGCTATATCCAGAGCGAGAAAACGCCTCTGATCCTGTATACCACCGCTCTCAACGACGCCAGCCTCCTGCCTCTGCTGGAGGAGCACAACGTCAAGTACACCAGCCCCGTTCAGGCGCAGATGAGTCCCATTCTGGAGTTCATGATCGCCTATGTCCTTCCTGTGATCGTCATAGCGGCCCTGTTCATGCTGGTGATGCGGATCATGGCCAAAAACGGCGGCATCGGCGGCATCGGCAGCGTGGGCAAGTCCAACGCCAAGGTGTATATGGAGAAGTCCACCGGTGTCACCTTCAAGGACGTGGCCGGTCAGGACGAGGCCAAGGAGTCGCTGGAGGAGATCATCGACTTCCTCCACAACCCCCAGAAGTACACGGCCATCGGCGCAAGACTGCCCAAGGGCGCTCTGCTGGTGGGCTCTCCCGGTACCGGCAAGACTTTGCTTGCCAAGGCCGTGGCCGGCGAGGCCAACGTCCCCTTCTTCTCCATCTCCGGCTCCGACTTTGTGGAGATGTTCGTGGGCGTAGGCGCCTCCCGTGTCCGTGACCTGTTCAAGGAGGCCGCCAAGGTGGCTCCCTGCATCATCTTCATCGACGAGATCGACACCATCGGCAAATCCCGTGACGGCGGCCGCTTCGGCGGCGGCAACGACGAGCGGGAGCAGACCCTGAACCAGCTGCTGGCGGAGCTGGACGGCTTCGATCCCGGCAAGGGCATCATCGTTCTGGGCGCCACCAACCGCCCGGAGGTGCTGGACAAGGCCCTGCTGCGTCCCGGCCGCTTCGATCGGCGCATCACCGTGGACCGTCCCAATCTGGCGGGCCGTCTGGCCACCCTGCAGGTCCACACCCGGAACATCCATCTGGCCGAGGACGTGAATCTGGAGAAGATCGCTCAGGCCACCGCCGGCTGCGTGGGCGCAGATCTGGCGAACCTTGTCAACGAGGCGGCCCTGCGGGCCGTGCGGCTGGGCCGCAGCGCCGTGAATCAGAATGACCTGCTGGCGGCCTTCGAGACCGTCATTGCCGGCTCCGAGAAGAAGGGTACCGTCATCACCGACGAGGAAAAGCGCATCATCGCCTATCACGAGGTGGGCCATGCGCTGGTGGCGGCCAAGCAGAAAAACGCCCAGCCCGTCAGCAAGATCACCATCGTCCCCCATACGCAGGGCGCTCTGGGCTATACCCTGCACCTGCCGGAGGAGGAGAAGTTCCTCATGTCCCGTGAGGACATTCTGGCGGAGATCCGCACGCTGCTGGCCGGCCGGTCCAGCGAGGAGGTGGTGTGCCACACCATGACCTCCGGCGCCGCCAACGACATCGAGCGGGCCACGGAGATGGCCCGAAATCTGGTGGCCCGGTTCGGTATGTGCGAGGAGTTCGACATGATGGCGCTGGGCAGCGTGCAGAACCAGTATCTGGACGGCACGTACTCCATGAGCTGCGCTCAGGAGACCTACGCCGCCGCAGACCGTGCCGTCATCGCCATCATCCGCCAGTGCCATGAGGACGCCAAGCGGATGCTGGAGGAGAACCGGGAGCTGCTGGATAAGATCGCCGCCTATCTGCTGAAGAAGGAGACCATCACCGGTCAGGAGATGATGGCTATCATCGAGGGCCGTGACCCGGAGACGGTGGACAACTACGGCGCTACCCGTGAGGAGAAGCAACCCCTGTTCCGTCCCTCCTCCCCGGAGGTCATCGAGGCTCCTGCCAAGCACATCCACATCGTATCCGAGCCGGTGCCGTCCCCGGAGGAGCCGCAGACCCCGGAGGAAAAGTCCCCGGAGGAAGCCCAGCCGGATCGTGACCCGGAGGAAAACGAGCATAAGTGACCCGTTCCCTGCGAAAGGAGGCAGGACCCATGAAATGTAAACGACTGTTGGCGCTGGCGCTGGCTGCGGCCCTGTGCATCGTGGCAGCGGCTTGCGGTACAAAGAACAATGCGCCCGGCACCGATACCCCCGCCAAGACGGACACCCCCACCGCCGCCCCCGGCGGCACCCAGACCGTGGGCGACACCGGCGACGGCACCGTCCGGGAGGATGGCTCCTATGTGCCGGGGCAGGTGAACCGGCTGCGGCTGACCTATAGCGGCAACGTCAGCTCCGCCCTGTACGTCACCTCGGCGGCCCAGCTGCCGGACTACCCGGAGCTGTCCGCCTACGATGATGCGTTCTTCAAGGACCATGCGCTGGTGCTGGTGCAGGAGTCGGTGAACTCCGGCTCCGTGGAGGTGGGCATCGAGTCCGTGTCCCTGAAGGCGGACCACGCCGCCGTGGTGACGCTGACCCATCAGGGCCCCGGCGAGGGGCAGGTTGGCACCGCCGACATGGCCACATGGCTGCTGTGGACGGAGGTGGACACCGGACTGGAGGATTACCAGTGGACGGTGGCCAATCCGGCGCTGGAGTCCCAGCTGTCTCAGTATTGATAAAGCGATCCCCACCCCCCGTCTGCCATGCAGACGGGGGTTTTTCGGCGCACTTCCCTGCCGTACCCACTGGAAAATGCGGCGGAGATAGTGTATAATGGCGAAAGTGAGTAAAAAACAGGAGGGACCCTATGGACATCAGGCAGCGCTTACACCTCTCCGGCATGGACAGCCACGCCCCGGAACTGGCCCGGAAATGGGGGCTGGGGCTGGAGGTCACGGACTTCTGCTACGCCCCCATGCTGGACGACCCCGCCACCCTTCCGGCGGTTCGGGAGAAGATGGCAGGCATCGACCATTTCTGGCTCCACGCCCCGTTTGCGGAGCTGGCTCCCTGTGCCGTGGACCCGCTGGTGCGGGAGGTGACGGCCCGGCGCTATCGTCAGGCTTTGTCCGCCGCCCGGCAGCTGGGCATCCGCCGTCTGGTGATCCACAGCGGCTATATCCCGCTGGTGTACTTTCCGGAGTGGTTCACGGAGCAGTCCGTGGCCTTCTGGCGGGAGTTCCTGCCGGAGGTCCCGGAGGATATGGTGCTGGCGCTGGAAAACGTCATGGACGAGACGCCGCAGCTGATGACGGACATCGTCCGTCAGGTGGATGATCCCCGGCTGGGCCTGTGTCTGGATGTAGGCCACGCCAATACCTGCGCCAGCCGAACACCTCCCATGGAGTGGATCGCCCCCATGGCCCCCTACCTGCGGCATGTACATCTGCACAACAATTTAGGGGATTGGGATCTCCACAGCAGTCTGGGAGAAGGCAGCATCCCCATGCAGCAGATACTGGCGGCGCTGCTGGAGCAGTGTCCGGCGTCCACATGGACCATCGAAAATCAGGACTGCGCCCCGTCCCTTGCATGGCTGGCGCAGCAGGGCTATCTTAGTGAGGAGTGACCTATGACAGATCAGGAATTGAAGCAGTACTGCGGGGCCGTCACCGTCCCGGATCGGGAGATCATGGACGCCGCCCGCCGCCGTCAGGCGGAGCTGGCCAAGCCCCCCGGCAGTCTGGGCAAGCTGGAGGACTACTCCATCCGGCTGGCGGGCATCACCGGACAGGTGCGCCCCCATGTCGAGAAGTGCCGGGTGCTGGTGCTGGCGGCGGATAACGGCGTCACGGCGGAGGGCATCTCCTCCGCCCCCACCTCCGTGACTCTTTCGCAGGTCATCAACATGACCCGCCACAAGACGGGGATGTCGGCGCTGGCCCACTACTTCGGCAACGAGGTGGTGGTGGCGGACATGGGCATCGACACGGACCGCCCCATCCCCGGCGTGCTGGACCGGAAGGTGCGCCGCTCCACCGGCAACATCGCCAGAGAACCCGCCATGACCCGGCAGCAGGCTCTTCAGGCGCTGGAGACCGGCATGGGGCTGGCGGCGCAGGCCGCGGCGGACGGCGTGCAGGCGCTGGGCATCGGGGAAATGGGCATCGGCAACACCACCACCTCGGCGGCGGTGCTGGCAGCCCTGACCCACGCCCCGGCGCAAGCCGTCACCGGCCGGGGCGGCGGGCTGACGGATGCGGCCTTTGAAAAGAAAAAACAGGTCATCGACCGGGCGCTGGCCCTGCATCGCCCCGACCCCGCCGACCCGGTGGGGGTACTGGCCGCCGTGGGCGGGCTGGATCTGGCCGCCATGACGGGGGCCTTTCTGGGCTGCGCCCAGAACCATGTCCCGGCGGTGGTGGACGGCTACATCTCCATCGTGGCGGCGCTGACGGCGGTGCGTCTCTGCCCCGCTGCGGGAGAGTATCTGTTCCTCTCCCACGCCTCCTATGAGATCGGCTACCGCATCGCCGCACAGGAGCTGGGGCAGGAGCCCTGTCTGCTGCTGGGGATGCGGCTGGGCGAGGGCAGCGGCTGCCCGGTGATGTTTCAGATTTTGCGGGCCGCCTGCGCCGTCATGGACGGCATGGCCACCTTCCCGGAGGCAGCTATTGAGGACGACTACCTGGCCCCCATCCGGGCGCAGGACAGCTTTACGGTGACGCCATGAGGATCCTTCTGTTAGGCGGCAGCAAAAGCGGCAAAAGCATGATGGGCCAGCATATGGCCCGGCGGCTCTCCGCCGGGGCGCCCATGTACTACTGGGCCACGCTGGAGCCCAGAGACGGAGAGGACCGTGCTATCGTCCGGCGGCATCTGGCGGAGCGGGACGGCTGGGGCTTTGAGACCATTGAACAGGGACGGCAGCTCCCGCAGGCGCTGGAATGGGTATCCCCGGCGGGGACGGTGCTTTTTGACAGCATTACGGCGTGCCTGGCCTGCCAGATGTTCTCCGGCCCGGAGCCGGACGGAGAAGCCCCCCGCCGCACGGCGGAGGAACTGCTGGTCATCAGCCGTCACCCGGCCCACTTTGTCTGCGTCTGCGACGAGCTGTGGCGGGACGGCGTGACCTATGAGACGTGGACGGAAACGTACCGCCGGGGCCTTGCGGAGATCTGCCGCACATTGGCGGCGGAATTTGACGTGGTATGTGAGCTGACGGCGGGACTGCCCCGCCTGTGGAAAGGAGCGTGGCGCTTTGAGTGAGTGGCTGGACGGGTTTTCCATGGCCTGGGGGATGTTTTTGGCGATCCCCTGCCCCCTGCGGCGGTGGAACGAGAAGGCTCGTGAGAAAATGCTGGTGTGTCTGCCGCTGGTGGGACTGGCGGTGGGCGGCATCTGGCTGGGACTGTATCTGCTGCTGCGCCATGCCGCCATCGGCGGGCTGTACGCCTTCCTCATGGCGGCGCTCCCGTGGCTGGTGACGGGCTTCATGCACTTGGACGGCTACATGGACGTATGCGACGCCGTGCTGTCCCGCCGGGAGCTGGCCACCCGCCAGCGCATCCTGAAGGACTCCCATTGCGGAGCCTTCGCCGTCATCGGCATGGTGCTGCTGGCCCTGTGCCAGTGGAGCGTATTCCTCTCCGGCAGCGCCGACGAAAGCCTGTGGGGGCTGCTGCTGATCCCGGTGGCCACACGGGCCTGTGCGGGACTGGCGGTACTGAAGCTGCGGCCCATGGGTACCAGCCAATACGCCGCCATGGGCCGCCACGGCGGCTATGCCGCGGCGCTGGCGGTGCTGCTGGCGGCGGCGATCGCCGTACCGCTGGTCACGGACCGCAGCTTCGCCCCCTTGGCGGCAGCAGCGGGCTACGGGCTGGCGGTATGGTACGGCTTCCGGCAGCTGGACGGCATGAACGGTGACATCTCCGGCTTTGCCCTGACACTGGGTGAGCTGGCGGGAGCCGCCGTATGGACTTTGGTGAGGTGAGGATATGGACTTGATCATCGGCGGAGCATATCAGGGAAAGCTGACACTGGCGGCACGGGAGTACGGCCTGACGCCGGGGGATATCTGCGATCTGGCGGCAGGTGAGCCGGCGCTGGGCGCCCGGTGCTATATCCATCTGGAGGAGCTGACCCGGCGGCAGGAGGACACCGAGTCCTATCTCCCCCTGCTGACGGCGGCGGAGGTGGTCATCGCACGGGAGATCGGCAGCGGCGTGGTCCCCATGGACGCCGGAGAGCGGGCCTGGCGGGAGCGCCATGGCCGTCTGCTGCGGCGGCTGGCCCAGCAGGCCGGCAGCGTGCGCCGGGTATTTTGCGGACTGACGGAGGTGCTGAAATGAAGCTGACCCTGCTGCGCCATGCCCAGACGGAGGGCAGCCTGCGGAACCTGTATTACGGGGCGGCGGACATCCCCGCCCTGCCGGAGTCTCTGTCGGAGCTGCACCGCCGGGCCGGGGACTATCCCACGGCCCAGCGCTACTATACCAGCGGGATGCTGCGGACGGAGCAGACGCTGGCGGCCATCTACGGCGACGTGCCGCATACCCGGCTTCCGGGCCTGCGGGAGATGGACTTCGGCGACTTCGAGATGAAGAGCTACGAGGAGCTGAAGGACACCCCGGCCTATCAGGCGTGGATCACCGACGTAGAGCACAACCCCTGCCCCCACGGGGAGAGCGCCCCGCAGGTGCTGCGGCGCAGCCTTGCGGCCATCGCCCCGGTGGTGCAGAGGCCGGAGGACGCCGTCTGCGTCATCCACGGCGGCGTCACGGCGGGGCTGATGATGACCTGGTTCGGCGGCGGGCGCTATGACTACTCCGTCTCCCCCGGTCAGGGCTTTCAGGTGACCTTCCGGGAGGGTCAGCCGGTGTCGTATACCCGTATCCCGGCGGCGGAATAAGGCCCGCCGGACGGCGTTTTCCATCTGCAGGGGCAATTTTTTGCGCCGCCGGAGAGAAAATGGTTGCATTTTATAAAGAAGTGTGTATAATATATGGAGCGGAGCATCCGCTCCATATATTATGGCTCTGCAACTTCATATCCGGGCTTGTAGCTCAGCTGGGAGAGCGTTCGGTTCGCATCCGAGAGGTCGTGGGTTCGAATCCCATCAGGTCCACCATAAGATCCACCGTAATTCTGATAGAATTACGGTGGATCTTTCTGTTGCTTCTTTCAGACGTGCCTGTGGGAACCGCCGGATTCACGGAGCGGAAATGGAGATCGCTGCGGCCGGCTTCATGGTGCCGCTCCCCGCAGCCCGGCAAGTATCGCAGGATACTCCTTCTCCCGTCAGCCAAACCGCCGGAGGCGGTGCGTCATAGGGCGTACCGCCTCCGGCGGTTATTTCTTTGCAAACCTTATTCGGCAGCGTTCAGACTGCTGTCCCACTTCCAGTTGCGGACCTCCGGCAGATCCACGCCGTTGTCCCGGATATACTGACGATGCTCCACCAGCTTATCCTGCATCTTCTGCACCAGATACGCCCCCCGGTTGCCCAACTGGGGCAGCCGGCGGACCGTATCGATGACCAGATCGAAGCGGTCAATGTCGTTGAGAACACGCATATCAAAGGGGGTGGTGATGGTTCCCTCCTCCTTGTAGCCCCGCACATGGAGGTTCCGGTTGTGGCGGCGGTAGGTCAGCTCATGCACCAGCGTGGGGTAGCCGTGATAGGCGAAGATGATGGGCTTATCCTTGGTGAACAGGCCGTCGTACTCCTCATCCGTCAGGCCGTGGGGGTGCTCGGTGTGGGGCTGCAGCTTCATCAGATCCACCACGTTCACCACACGGATCTTCAGCTCCGGCAGCTCCTGACGCAAGATGCTCACGGCAGCCAGCGTCTCCAGCGTAGGCGTATCGCCGCAGCAGGCCATGACCACATCCGGCTCCTGCCCCTGATCGTTGGAGGCCCAGCTCCAGATGCCGATCCCCTGGGTGCAGTGCTTCACCGCCTGCTCCATGGTCAGCCACTGGGGCCGGGGGTGCTTGCTGGCCACAATGACATTGACGTAATTTCGGCTGCGGATGCAGTGGTCGAAGCAGGACAGCAGGCAGTTGGCATCCGGCGGCAGATACATCCGCACCACGTCGGCCTTCTTGTTGGCCACGTGATCCAAAAAGCCGGGGTCCTGATGGGTAAAGCCGTTGTGATCCTGCTGCCAGACGTTGGAGGCCAGAATATAGTTCAGCGAGGCGATATCCTGCCGCCACGGCAGCTCGCTGCACATCTTCAGCCACTTGGCGTGCTGGGCGAACATGGAGTCCACGATGCGGATGAAAGCCTCATAGCTGTCGAAGAAGCCGTGGCGTCCCGTCAGAAGATAGCCCTCCAAAAAGCCCTCGCAGAAATGCTCGGAGAGCATGGAATCCATGACCCGGCCATCCGGGTCCAGATGGTCGTCGATGCCGGGGATCTGCTGGTCCAGGAATCGGCGTCCCGTCACCTCGAACACCGCCTGCAAGCGGTTGGAGGCCGTCTCGTCGGGGGCAAAGATGCGGAAGTTGCGGGACTCCATGTTCAGCTTCATCACGTCCCGGACGTAGGTACCCAGCACATACATATCCTGCGCCTCCACGGCGCCGGGGGCCTTGACGTCCACGGCGTAGTCCCGGAAATCGGGGGTCCGCAGGTCACGCAGCAGCAGTCCGCCGTTGGCATGAGGGTTAGCGCCCATGCGGCGGCGGCCCGTGGGCGGGAAGGAGGCGATGAGCTCCACCGGCGTACCGTCGGGGTTAAAGAGCTCCTCCGGCTTATAAGAGCGCAGCCACGCCTCCAGCTGGGCAAGGTGCCGGTCGGTGTCTGTCCCCATGGAGATAGGCACCTGATGGGCCCGCCAGCAGTTCTCCACCGGCAGCCCGTCCACCTCCTTGGGGCCGGTCCAGCCCTTGGGAGTACGCAGCACGATCATGGGCCAGCGGGGCCGCTTGGCCTCGCCGGTCTTGCGGGCCTCCCGCTGGATGCGCTTGATCTCCCGGATCACCCGGTCCAGCACCGCCGCCATCTGCTGGTGCATGACCATGGGATCGTCGCCCTCCACAAAGTACGGCTCCCAGCCGCAGCCACGGAAGAAGCACTCCACCTCCTCATGGCTCATGCGGGAGAAGATGGTAGGATTGGCGATCTTGAAGCCGTTGAGGTGCAGAATGGGCAGCACAGCGCCGTCGGTGATGGGGTTGACAAACTTGTTGCCGTGCCACGAGGTGGCCAGCGGGCCGGTCTCCGCCTCGCCGTCGCCCACCACACAGGCAGCGATCAGATCGGGGTTATCCGCCACGGCGCCGAAGGCGTGGGCCAACGAGTAGCCCAGCTCGCCGCCCTCATGGATGGAGCCGGGGGTCTCCGGCGCCACATGGCTGGGAATGCCGCCGGGGAAGGAGAAGCGCTTGAAGAGCTTCTGCATACCCTCTTTGTCCCGGGTGATATTGGGATAGATCTCCGTGTAGCTGCCGTCCAGCCAATCCTGCGCCACCATGGCGTTGCCGCCGTGGCCGGGACCGGAGAGATAGATCATATCCAGATCGTTGCGCTTGATGACCCGGTCCAGATGGGTATAGATGAAGTTCTGGCCGGGGCAGGTCCCCCAGTGTCCCACGATGGTCTGCTTGAGGTCGCTTTTGACCAGCGGGCGCTCCAGGAGGGGGTTATCCATCAGATACAGCTGGCAGGCCGTCAGGTAGTTGGCGGCACGCCAGTAGGCGTGAAGCTGCCGCAGCTCCTGCTCGCTCAGCGGCTGCTTTTTGGAGAAGCGGATGCCGGTTTTGATGGTAGGCATGGAAAATCCTCCTTACTAAAAATATCCTTCACTGTTAAAGTGTTCTCTGCTGCCGAAATGCTCTTGGCAGCAGGTGCAGTGAAACGGTCACAACAAAGTCTCCCCCGATCTGACCGATTTCTGACACGAACCGGACACTTTTCTCACCCATCGCCGACAGGAATTTTGTCCTGTAAATGTCCATTTTTGGTACCACGATCGATATCGCCAATGGATAGGGGCAACCACGCCTGACAGCAATGGTAAGCCTACCATAATACAAAAGTTGCCCTGCGTCAAGTCGAAATCTTCCTCCTCTCGACCGAAAAAACCTCCGGAAAAAACACTTGCCAGATGGATCATACTTCGGTTATAACAGAACATATATCCGGCGGATCTGACCGGGTATCCCATAGAGAATGTGAGATCATAAATGTCACTCTGCCAATGTCGGACGGCGAAGGGGCATTTCTTTTTTGCGCCTATTTTACCTCCAACCGCATTGCCAAGCGACTGGCCTTCTGCATCGTCAGGCCCGACGACCGTTCCATTCTGATCATCCTGACGATCCAGGTGTTCACGGTTCTCCCGCAGGTAGCGCTGGCCAGCGTCTCAGGCGTGTAGCATGGCCACGGCTTCATCAGCCAATTCCTTCCCAGCTATCTCATCACCTACTGCCGGAACTTCCTCATGGTACTGCCGGTGCCGCCGTCCGGGGCCTGATCCTGACGGTCTCCCACCAGAATCAGATGGGGCAGCTGTATCCGCAGGTCCTTTCCCTGCTGGTTCACGGGGCCTGCTGGGAGCTGTTTTAACAGGGGAAGGCCGCAGCGGTGTGGCTTTTCCAAGGGATATCGGTTCGCCCATTCTAACCAAGCCTTTTACCCGATGGTCAAATTCCCCTAACTGCCAAGTCACAGGAAGGAAGGTACGTTCATGGAATGTGATAGTTCTGTTTTCTCATTGTCCGACACCTCCTGACGCTTTCATGATACGCAGAAAGCTGCCGAGGCACAAAGATGCGATATATTACAGGTAGAAAACAATAAGGCTCCGACCTTGTGAGCCAGAGTCTTATTGCTTGCCGTTGCGAATGTCACTTTCCGTATTTTGAAATTACCGCCTTATAGGGCTGTGACATGGCCTCTCCTTTTTCTGTTTTCAGAAGGTCATCGACTGCCGCAGCGGTTGACCCAACGGGCCTCAGATGACCTGATACTCCTTCAGCAGCTTCTCGATATCGGTGCCGTGGATCTTGCTGAGAACCTTCTTCAGGGCCATCTTTTCCACCAGATTCAACTCCATATCGATGGGTTTCTTGCCGTCCCGCAGCTTCACGGTGGCATCCAGCAGATCCCGGACATCATATACGCTGCCCCAGACCTCCGGCACACCACGATCCACGTTCAGCAGGGTGTACACGGCCTCCATACCGGTCCGCATGGAGTACTCCGTGGTGAAGATGGTGTCACGGGGCGTCTCGGCAAACTGGCCCAGGAAGGCGAAGTTCACAGCGCCGTCGGGTACGACTTTGGGCCGATCGCCGTAGGCGCGGGGCATGAAGAAGGCGTCGATATAGGGCATCATCACAGGGACGGTGTTGGCGCTATTGGCGGCCATGTCCTCGATCTCGCTCTCCGGCACGCCGATGTGATACAGCCACTCCATGCAGATCTCCTTACCGGTACACTCCCGCATAGGCTTTTTCACATAGTCACCGGGCTTATCGGTGAACAGGGCGTACACCCATACCAAGCAGTGATCCTTGGGCTGCTGGCGGAACTGGGGCTGGCGGTTGATGGTCCAGCTCATGAGCCAGCTGGAGTCCTTCACAGTGACGATACCGCCGGTGACCACCTTACCGGTGAAGGGATCCCGCTTGCAGATGTTCTTGATATAGGGGATGATGCGCTGATCCAGCGTCTCCACCGTGGCGCTCATCCAGTTGGTCTGCTCCGGATCATAGCAGAACTTGTCCGGATGGCCGAAGGAGGGGTCCTGAGCGGCGATCTTACGCCACATATCCCAGCCGCCGCCCTCCTTGATCTCGGTGTTGTAGGGGGCGGGTGTGTTCTGGCTGCCCATGGAGGAGTTCTCTACGCAGCCGCCGTTGGTGATGAACACCAGATCGTTCTCCGTCAGGTCGATGGCCTCGCTTTTGCCGTCCCGGAGGACGTCGATGCGCTTGGCCACCTTCCGATCAGCGGTGCAGTCGAACTCCACGTTGGTCACCTGCACGCCGAAGTGGAACTGGACGCCGAAGCCCTCCAGATACTTCACCATGGGCAGGATCATGGACTCATACTGGTTGTACTTGGTAAAGCGCAGGGCAGTGAAGTCGGGCAGACCGCCGATGTGATGGATATAGCGCTGGATATAGAGTTTCATCTCCAGAGCGCTGTGCCAGTTCTCGAAGGCGAACATGGTGCGCCAGTACAGCCAGAAGTTGCTGCCGAACACCTCATCGTCGAAGAAGTCGCTGATGCGCTTGTCCTGCAGCTCCTCGTTGGGGGTGAAGAACAGCTTCATGATCTCCATAGCGCCCTTGTCGGAGATGTCGAACTTACCGTCGGTATGGGCGTCCTCGCCACGGTTCACCGTGGCCCGGCACAGGGAATAGTTGGGGTCGGCCTTGTTGAGCCAGTAGTACTCGTCCAGCACGCTGACGCCCTCCGTCTCAATGGAGGGGATGGAGTGGAACAGATCCCACATGACCTCGAAGTGGTTGTCCATCTCACGGCCGCCCCGCATGACATAGCCGATGTTCTCGAACTTCCAGCCGTCGCAGGCGCCGCCGGCAGTGGGACCCTTCTCCAGAATGTGGACCCGCTCGCCCTTCATCTGGCCGTCACGCACCAGATAGCAGGCGGCAGTCAGCGCCGCCAGACCGCTGCCCACGATGTAGGCGGATTTGTTGTCCACGCCCTCCGGCTTTTTAGGACGGGCAAAGGCCTCATAGTTACCGCTGGAATAATACATAGAAATGTGCTCCTTTCTGTTGACCGCTGCGCCGCCCGTCCCCTTCTCAGCACTCGCATGGGGAGCAGCGGCGTCCTCGCCGGTATGTTTTCCTTTGATGAGGATAATATACAACTCAGGCACGATTTGTTCAATAAACAGAAAAATCCCGGTGATAAGTTTTTTATCATTCCGCTCCGTTTGATGCAGGCTTGTCCGTCCGCATCCGTTGCAGGGCGGCCACCACATTGCCGTGGAGCACCAACTCCAGCTTCTGCACCATGACCTGTGGGTCGCCCTTCATGTCCCCTTTGATCCAGTCCAGCATCAGTCCCACGAACAGATATTTATAGAGAGTGGCGATGAGTTCCTTGTCCTCCTGCCGCACGGACATCCCCTGAGCTTCCTCCTCCACCACACTCTCCAGCAGGTCATAGGTGACCCGGTAGAGGTAGTTCTCCACCTGCTCCCGGCTAACGGAGCGATAGACATTCAGGATGAAGGGCTTGTTGTCCAGCACCGCCTGAAAGATCTGCAAAAGCCCCTGCTGCCACGTCTCGTAGGTCTTTTTCCCCGCCAGCGCCCGGCTGGCGTCCTCCTGACAGCTCCACTCCACCAGATCGTAGATGTCCTTGAAGTGGTAGTAGAAGGTCATGCGGTTGATGCCGCAGTCCTCCGCAATATCATTGATGGTGATCTTGTTCAGCGGCTTTTGCAGCAGCAGATGCTTCAGCGACGCCTCCAGCGCCCGCTTGGTGACCTGTGACATGGCGGCCCTCCTTCCCGTTCTGTCCTCATGATAGCCTCCCGGCCGCCGCCTGTCAATCCCCATCTTCGCCGCAGGGCGCAGGCGGTGATCACGAGTGTCTCAGAAGCACAGCAGCCCCGGCAGTTCTGCCGGGGCTGCTGTTTCTTCGGCTTGCGAGACGGGGCTTACAGGTTCTCCTGCTTCAGCGCCTCGATGGGGTTTTCGCTGCGGATCTTCCGGGTGGCATAGAGCATGGTGGCGAACACCACCACGAACACGCTGCCCACGGCGATGGCCACGCTGTACCACGGGATGTAGAACTGGGCGGCGATGCTCTGGGCCACGCTGCGATAGATGCCATAGGTCACCAGCACCGATGCCGGCAGGCCCCACAACAGCGCCCGTGCGCCGTAGATGATGCACTCGTAGTCCATCATCCGGGCAAAGCCCCGCTGGGTCAGTCCCACGGACCGCAGCATGGCGAACTCCCGGCGGCGCAGGGCGATGGAGGTGGAGATGGTGTTGAACACGTTGGTCATGGAGATCAGGGAGATGAGGATGATGAAGCCGTAGGAAAACACGTTCACCACCGTCACCATGGCCCGCTGGCTCTCACCGTTGGCGGCCAGATCTTCCAGATCAGAGCGGCTGTTGCCCAGTTCCATCAGGATCTGCCCCATGCTCTCGTAGGAGGCGGCGTGGTCGCTGCTCCTGAACCAGAAGGCATCGGCGGCAGGGGCCTGCCCGGTGACGGTCTCATACATACTGTACGGGTACAGCAGATACAGGTCGCCGGTACCCAGGAAGTCGGGAGCCTTCTTCAAAATAGCGCCCACGGTATAGCTCCGGGTGAGGACGGCCTCCGATGCCGGCACCGCCTGTGCCCGGCTCTCGTCCGGGGTCTCCCCCTCGCTGCGGGCGGTATAGTAATCGTCTATATAGTCCTCCGGATAGTACAGCACATATTCCGTACCGTCCCGTGTGATGCGGTCGCCCGTGGTGAACCAGCCCTCCATGGGCTGATAGCTGCTCTCCGTTCCAGTGATGGGCAGGCTGCTGCCGTTCAGCAGGTGATAATGGTACAGCTTATTGTACTTACTGTCCTCGGTGCTGCGCCAGATGTCCAGCATATCCCACGCCACCGCCTGAGGTGCATCGGGACGGAAGTAATCCTCCTCCGGCAGGCCGTTGTCCCGCAGCAGCTGCCGGAAATCCTCATCCCGGAGGAAGTACATGGCGGCGCTGCGGTCTCCCTCCAGGCCGGTGTCCTTCCAGTAGTCCGGATCCATGTCCTCCTTGGCAAAGTGCAGGCTGGCGTAGCTGTCGGCGGTGTAGAAGCCCGATTCCACGCCGTCGGCGGCGGCCAGCTGTCCCAGCCGCTGCTCCGGCGTCACGCCCTCCGGCAGGACCTCGCTGCAATACAGCTGCACGCCCAGTGTGCTGTTGCCCCCCAGTTGGTCTACGGCGTCCGTCAGATAGGCGCAGAAGGAGGAAGCGGAGATGAACAGCGTCACGCTGAGGAACAGGCCTACCACCGTGGAGCGGTAGCGCTTGCGGTTACGCTTGAAGTTCTTGGCGGCCAACATCCCGGAGAAACCGAAGAGCTTTTCCGTCAGGCGGGAGGTCCTGACCTCCCGGCCCCGGAGCTTCACGTCCTTGGTCTGGCGGATGGCCTCCACCGGCGACACCCGCACGGCACGCTTGGCGGGGACCCATGCCGAGATGATGGCCGTCACAAGGCCGATGCCCGCCGCCGCCAGCAGCGCCCAGCCGTTGAGCACAAAGTGCATTTGCAGGGCGTTGCCGCTCTCCCCCATCAGGAATCCGAAGCTGTCCCGCAGACAGTACAGAGTGATGCCGATGCCCAGACAGCCCACCAGCAGACCCAGTGGGATCCCCACGGCGCACAGCACCAGTGCCTCATAGAGGACACTGTCCCGAATCTGCTTGCGGGTGGCGCCGATGGATTTCAGGATGCCGAACTGCCGGGTCCGCTCCGCCACGGAGATGGAGAAGGAGTTATAGATCAGCGACACCGAGCCGAAGGAGATCATCAGCAGCAGGATCACCGCAAAGCTGTAGATCATCCGGTTCACGGAGAAGAAGGTGGTGGCGCCGTAGTAATTCAGCAGGTCGGAGTTGGAGTACCACGCCAGTCCCGGATATTTCTCGGCATTTCCCTCCATATAGCTGTAAAAGCGGCTGGGATGGGCCACCCGGAAAAATTCATCCGTCTGATAGCCCTGCTCCTGACAGGTCAGGGCGGTATAGCCGGGGCAGGAGAAGGGCTCCGTCGTCATATCCAGCCGCTGGTAAAAGCCCACCACAGTGTAGGTGTGGGACGTGGTATCTGTCAGCGTCTCCCCCTTCGTATAGGGGTCATCGGCCGCCAGTTCCTCCCCGTCCAGCGTCCGGTGGCCCAGCTCCAGCTCCATGGTGTCCCCCAGCGCATGGCGGACGCTGCCATTGGACCACAGATGCTCCGGCAGGAGGATCTCCCCGGCCTTCTCCGGCAGGCGGCCTTGGGTCAGGCGGATGGAGAGAAGGTCCGGCAGGTCAGGGTCCATGGACATGATCCGCAGATAGGGCTTATAAGCATTGTCCGCCCCTACCTGCCCCCAGCCCACCAGCTGCCACGCAGACTGCTCCGTGATCTCCTTTTCATCACGGCTCAGCTGCGTTGCCTGCTGCTCCGTGAGGTTCTGGTAGCAGCCGTGGAACCGGCCTACGGTGTACTCGGCGGCCCCTATGAGATACCGCACGCCGCTGTAAGCACCCTCCGTCACGGCGGTAAACAGGGCCACCGACAGGATGATGCCCACGATAGTCACCCACGTCCGGGAGCGGTTTTTCCGCAGAGCCTGCCGGGTGTAGCGGTGAAAGACGTTCATTCCAGCACCTCCCGGATGCGCTCATCCCGTGTGATGCGGCCGTCCTCGATGGCGATGACCCGGTGGGCCTGCAGGGCGATGTTCTCGTCGTGGGTGATGATGACCAGCGTCTGGCCGTACTTCTTGTTGGACATCTTCAGCAGCTCCACGATCTCCTGGCTGTTCTTGCTGTCGAGATTGCCGGTGGGCTCATCCGCCAGCACCACCGCCGGGGCGTTCATCAGCGCCCGACCGATGGACACCCGCTGCTGCTGGCCGCCGGAGAGCTGATTGGGCAGGTACTTCTCCCGACCCCGCAGACCCAGCACGTCCAGCAGCTCCTCCAGCCGCTCCTGATTCACCTGTCGCCCGTCCATCAGCACCGGCAGGGTCATGTTCTCCACCACGTTCAGCACGGGGATCAGGTTATAAAACTGGTAAATGAGCCCCACCTGCCGGCGGCGGAAAATGGCCAGCTGATCCTCGTTCTGGGCGTAGACATCCTGCCCATCCACAAAGACCTTGCCGGAGGTGGGGCAGTCAACACCGCCCAAAATGTGCAGCAGAGTGGATTTACCGGAACCGGAGGGGCCGATGATGGCCAAGAACTCCCCCTTCTCTACGGTGAAGGAAATGTCGTCCACCGCCCGCACCTGATTTTCACCCTGTCCGTATACCTTACTGAGATGCTGGATCTGCATCAGCTCCATAGTCGTGTCCCTCCTTGACTTTCTGTTGTCCAGTATACCACACGAAGGTGACGTTTCGGTGACAGGTTTCATTACAAAAACGTCACAAAACCGTCCCGGCGGAAGGGAAGTCTCTCAGAGCAGCCTTACAGAGCAGTCTCCCGACAGTAAAAGAGCAGCCCCGGCGGAAAATTCCGCCGGGGCTGCTCTTGTTCTTACCGTTGTCCTTGAAAGGCTTTTGTCATTGCAGAATTATTTCTTGCGGTGATAGGTGGGGACCACCGAGGCCACGATGTCCTTCATGTCCTCCGTCTCCTCCTGACAGGCCTTCTCCAGCCGATCCAACTGGTGGCAGAACTCCTCGTCGTCCATGACGATGGGCTTTCCGATGTGGATCAGCTTGTTGGAGGTCTCCTGCAGGCCCTCCTCCGCCATGAGGATCTCCTCATACAGCTTCTCGCCGGGGCGCAGGCCCGTGTAGACTATCTTGATATCCACATCCGGCTCATGACCGGACAGGCGAATGAGGTTGCGGGCCATGGTGTCGATCTTCACCGGCTGACCCATATCCAGAATGAATATCTCGCCGCCCTTGGCGTAGTATCCCGCCTGCAGCACCAGCGACACCGCTTCGGGGATGGTCATAAAGAAGCGGGTGATCTCCGGGTGCGTCACCGTTACCGGGCCGCCCTCAGCGATCTGCTTTTTGAACAGGGGGATGACGCTGCCGTTGCTACCCAGCACGTTGCCGAAGCGCACCGCCACGAAGTCTGTATTGGGGCTGCGGCGGTTCATCATCTGCACCACCATCTCGCACAGGCGCTTGGAGGCGCCCATGATGTTGGTGGGATTCACCGCCTTATCCGTGGAGATCAGCACGAACTTCTTCACGCCGTACTTCACCGAGGCCATGGCCATTTTATAGGTGCCGAACACGTTGTTCTTGATGGCCTCGTTAGGGCTATCCTCCATCAGGGGGACATGCTTGTGGGCGGCGGCGTGAAACACCAACTCCGGCCGGTACTTGGCCATGACGTCGTCCAGACGGCCCATGTCCCGCACGGAGCCGATGAGCACCTCCAGATTCAGCTCCGGATGGGTGTGGCGCAGCTCCATCTGGATATCGTAGGCATTGTTCTCATAGATATCGAAGATGATCAGCTGTTCGGGGTTGCTTTTGGCGATCTGGCGGCACAACTCGCTGCCGATGGAACCGCCGCCGCCGGTGACCATCACCACCTTGCCGGAGATATACCGGCAGATCTCCTCCAGATTCACCTGAATAGGGTCACGGCCCAGCAGATCCTGCAACTCCACGTCCCGAAGCTTGCTGACACTGACCTCGCCGCTGACCAGCTGGAACATTCCCGGCACCGCCTGCACCCGGCAGCCGGTCTTGCTGCAGATGTCCAGAATCTCCTTGCGGTCCTGTCCGTCGCAGGTGGGGATGGCGAAGATGATCTTATTGACCCGGTACTTCTTCACCGCATCGGGAATCTCCTGCCGCCCGCCGGCGATCTCCACACCGTCCAGATACCGGCGGCGCTTGCTGGGGTTGTCGTCGATGATGCACACCACCCGGCTGCCCAGCCGAGGATTGGAATTGATCTCCCGGATCAGCTGGCGTCCGGCCTCGCCGGCGCCGATCATCAGAATGCGGTCCCGCTCGCTCTTCTCCGTGCTGATCCCCGCCATCAACTGGCGCATGAATCGGTAGGAGAACCGCAGCGCCGTGGTGGACATGAAGCTCATGATAAAGCCCGCAAAGTAGAAGGAGCGGGGCATATCGATCTTCAGGATCAGCACATAGGCCAGTCCGGCTGCCAGCAGCACGCCATAGGCCAGAATGATGCGGAACAGCTCGTCGATGCTGACAAAGCTCCAGATGCTGTTATACAGCCGGAATAGCTGGAACACCACCAGACAGATGACGATCCACGGCCCGATGATCTTCAAATACTCGTTGAGGTACATCTGAGGGATGGCCCCCAGACGGAACTCAAACCGCATCCACAGCGCCAGGAAAAAGGACCCGGCGATGCACAGCATATCCAGCACGAAGATCACCATCGTCCGCCGCAGTCCGGCGGTCATGGCTCTTTTGCCGTTTTCTTGTTTCATCCGTTCTTCCTTCCGGCGGCCCCGGCTGACGCCGGGCCGCCTGTCCTCCCTCAGATCTTCTCCACGTTCAGGGAGAAGTCTGCCTTATAGCCGCGGAAGCGGAGGATGCGCTCATAATCCTCCACATAGTCCACCTCGGCCCAGAACAGGCCGTCCATCTCCTCCACGTATACCGGGCGCTTGCCCACCATTTCATAGAGGATATTCTCCCACCAGACGCTGTGCTGCTGGGTGCGGATCATGCCGTCCAGCTTCTCCATGAACTCCGGCATGAAATCCTTGCTGAAGCGGCCGATGCCGATGTACTCGCCGGTGATATCGCTGCCGGTGAGCTCCTTGCCGTACTTCACCAGCAGGCCGTTCTCGTACTTATACTTGTAGTCGGCCTCCTCCTTGCGGGTGCCGTCGGCGAACATCACCGGAGACTTATGGCACTCCAGGATGCGGTCCAGCAGTGTCTCCTCCAGATACACGTCGGCGTTCATGATGAGGGTGTCGTCGTACTGGGACAGGAAGTCCTTAGCGAACCACGCCGAGGCGATGCTGTTGGTGACGTCGAAGAAGGGGTTATAGAAGTAGCGGATCCCCTCGTAGTCCTTCAGCGTCTCCTGAATGACCTCCGCCCGGTAGCCCAGCACCATGGCAATGTCGGTGATGCCCTTCTTGTGGAACAGCTCGATGGTGTACTGGATCAGCTTCTGACCGCCGATGTCCACGGTACACTTGGGGTTGCCGGCCAAATACCGGCTGATGCGGGTGCCTCGACCCGCCGCAAGCAACAGAACTTTCATGTTTCTTCCTCCTTGTAATATATCGATCAAGCCTTCAGAATCCCACGGGCCATGAGGTCGTCAAAGGCCCGGAACAGTGCGTCGTTATCCTCCACGGTCAGGTGGCCGATGTGGCCCACCCGGAACACCTTATCCGCCAGCTCGCCGCCGTTGGGGCAGATGATAATGCCGTACTCGTCCTTCAGGGTCAGGAACAGCTGGTGGGCGGACACCTCCGGATTGTTGGGAGACAGCGGCGTCACCGCATAGGACAGGGAATCGGACACGATGTGGAAGGGATACTTCCCGATGCGGGAACGGAAATCTCCGGCGATGGCACGGGTCTTGGCCTGTACGTTTGCAAAGCCGTCCCGTTTGATCTGATTCAGGCGGGCATTGATCTGGATAAGGATGCCCACCGCCGGAGTGAAGGGGGTCTGGCCCCGCTCCCCGTTTTTCAGAGCGGCCTTCAGGTCCAGATAGTAGCAGGCGGGACGGTTGGCGTAGATACGCTCCACAGCCCGGCTGCTGAGCACCATCATGGAGATGCCGGGAGGCACGGCCAGCGCCTTCTGAGAGCCGGTGAACACCACGTCGGCGCCCCAGCGCTTCATGCTGACGTCGTCGGCCAGAAAGGCGCTGATGGCATCCACCACCAGCACCAGACCGTTTTCACGGCAGAAAGCGGAGATCATGTCCATATCGTACAAAACTCCGGTGGACGTTTCGTGCATATTCACCAGAAAGCCCGTGTAGCCCTGTCCGGCATAGGGGGCCAGATCGGCGGGGGTCAGGGCATGGCCCTGCCGCAGCTCGATGGCCGTATGGGGGATGCCGTAGACCTCGCAGATCTCGCAGAAGCGGTGACCGAAGCTGCCGCCGGCCACCACCAGCAACCGGTCGTCCTTGGTGAACACGTTCTGGGTGACGGCATCCATGGAGGCCGTGCCGGAGCCGGTGAGGAATACCGCTCTGGCATCCTCCGGGGCATCCATGAACTCCTTGAGCAGCGCCTCGTTCTCCTTCATCAGGGCGGAGAAGTCCGGCGTGCGGAAGTAGGGCACGGGGTCTGCACCGATCCGGGAGATCTCCTCCGAGATCTGAACCGGACCCACCGCAAAGTTGATATGATCCTTTTTGATGTCCATAAAACTATATTCTCCTTTCACCGGTACCTGTCACAGAGTACGCTCTGCCGCAGGCACCCTATCTTCCGTTTCCAGCATCAGCGTACCCAGCGCCAGCCAGAAAATAAAGGACACATCATTGATCTTCAGGAATACGCTGTTCATGAACAGCGCCTCCACCAGTCCGAAGGCCACCACCGCCAGTGTCGTGATCGTCCACAGGGACAGCTGCGGATGCCGCAGGATATAGCGAATCACCCGCACCAGCACCAGCACCAGGAAGCACAGGAACAGCCCTGCTCCCACAAAGCCTGTGCTGATAAACACAAACAGATAGTTGTTATGGGACTCGTAGACCAGATCCGTTTTCACCGTATCCTTGAACTGATCGGTAAAGTAGCGCACGATGTACATCTCCGGATGCCGGTCGCCGATATAGTCGTTGTAGTTGGACAGGGACAGTCCCGCAGGGCCGATCTCACCGGCAAGGGATATATAGTCCCTCCAGATCTCGAAGCGGTTGTTGGAGACATCGCCCTCCTGTGACCGCTCGATGGCATCCGGCTCCTCGATGACGGTACCCACGGCCATATGCTGCATACCAGCCCAGATACCCTCCGTACAGCCCCAGCACACCACCACGGCACACACACCGGCCAACACGCTGACACCCAGCCGTTTCAGCTGATTCATACTGCCGCAGCGGTTACGCACCAGCAGCACCGTGAAGCAGAAGGCATACAGGATCAGGGCGATCAGGGCGCTACGGGACACGCTGAGGATCACGTGCGTGACCAGCACCAGCGCCGCCACGGCCAGTGCCGCACGGCCCGCCCAGTGTTTTCCACGGGTCACGACCCCCTGCATACAGCCGGCAAACAGGAACATGCTGGTATATGCCGCATAGTCCAGACCCATGAACAGGCCGAACAGGCGGCTCTGATAATAGCCCTGCCGTGTCAGCTCCGGGCTGGTGGTATTGGGATTGGCGACATATGTATAGCCGATGCGGAACAGATATTGATACAGGCCCACGCAGCAGGCAATGCCCCAGATGACCAGCACCACATAGAACAGGTTCCGCAGGAACCGGCGCATCCGTTCCTTGCCCACCCGCTGGGCCAGACTGTACACCAGCGCAAACTGGATCACCACCCAGCACAGGTCAAAAAGGTTGTCCTTCACGCCGTAGCGCATGGTACGCAGGGAGGCGATGACATCCATAAAGGCCACGCCATACAGCAGCCAGCACCAGACACCTCGCCAGAGGCCCCGGTTGGTGAACAGATCCAGCGCCATCAGCACAGCGCCTATCAGTCCCAAATAGGTGGAAATGTGGTACAGCGGGGTTTTGGCCATCCACGTCAGCACCGGGGCGATCTGCAGCAGCACAAAACTCACCACCGTCACGCCTACATACACCAGCACCGCCGTGTTCAGCCACGGAAGCCGTCCGATACAGCTCTCATCCCCGAATACCGCACGCCGCAGTTCTCTCTTTTGCATATGGTATAACTCCTACTTTGTATAGATTATGCGGCCTTTTTCCCCTTGGGTAAAAAGCGCAGCAGAATGCCCCACAGCTGCTTCCACTCCGCCGTGCGTCCGGTGACGCCCAGCCAGATGCCGGGGTAGATAACGCCCACGATGACGCACCTCAGCAGCAGTGACAGGATGGTATTGTCCGGCGACAGCCACCGGCACGCACCGTAGCAGGCGGCGCAGGCGGCAAAGGCCAGCAGCACATAGCCCAGCAGCTTTCCCATGTATTCGTTCCAGCTGCGGTAGAACTGGTATTTCACCACCACCCACGCTTCCCACGGGGTATAGATGAAGAAGAACACCAGAATGGTGGGAACCAGCACGCCGGCGATGCTGCCGGTGGCCTTCACCATCCAGATGCTGCCCACCAGATTCACGGCCATGCCCACATAGGGCTTGAGCCAATCCTCCGTCCACAGGCCCGCTGCATCCCGGTAGGTCAGCTGCATGATGCGGAACATCCACGAGAAGAAGTACAGCACGATGAGCATCATCAGCCGCTCATCCAGCAGATACTCCGGGCCAAGCCACACGGCGGCGATGAAGGGCTGGTAAAAGCACAGCATACACGCCGCTGCGCCGCCCACCAGCGCCACCCAGCCATAGGTCATGGTTTTGAAGAACCGGTAGTTGTCCTCACGAGAGTCCGTCAGCAGCTTATTGCCGATGCCGGAGAGGCTGCCGTTGGTGACGATCTCCACCAGGCCATTGACGGCGGTGAGGATATAGTAATAGTTGCTATACAGCGACAGCGCCGTTAGGCCCAGAAAGGAGGAGATGATGATGCTGTCGATGCTCACCAGAAAGGTGTTGCCCAGCTTATGGCCGAACAGCGTCCCCACCCGCTTATAGATGTCCTTTTTGGTCACCGGGTCCAGCTCACCCTGACACACGATGTCCGGGTAGTGCTTCCGGGCCGCCAGATACACCGCCACGTTGTTGGGGATCACCATCAGCGGCAGCAGGATGATATAGGCATAGTAATTGGAGAAGATCAGTAGCACCGCCGCCTGCAGGGTATACTGCACCACATAGCGCACGGTGGAGATCTTCAGCGTCACGTCGTTGCGCTGAAAGGCGGTAAACGTGGCGTTGTTATAGGCGAACATCAGGTAATCCAGCACGCTCTCCGACAGATAGATGGCGAAGAGGACGTACAGGTTCACATCCGGCGGACAGTCGTTTTTCACCAGCCATGGCAAAAACGGCATCACCGCCAGACCCATGCCCAGGATCACCAAACCCACGATGCGGTAGACCTTCCGGTAGAATTTCAGCATGGCGCACAGGGCCTGCTTGTCATCCTCGGCAATGGCCTTGTACATGGTGAACACCAAGGAGCTGTTAAAGCCCAGATTGGCCAGATTCAGCACCGTCAGCACGGAGGTGAACAGGGTGGACAGGCCGTTATACTCCTGTCCCAGCTCCTTGATGATGATGGTCTTGATGGCAAACGGCCCGATGAGGGTGGCCACCCGGTAGATGGCGCCCCAAAGGGTATTCCGCATGGTATTTTTGGCTCGTGAGAGCTTTTTCATAGCATCCGTCCGTTCTCTCAGTTTCGGGAGCGGCTCATGACCGCTCAAAGGCGGAAGTCTGCGGGAAGGTCCGCTGGAAGATATCCACCAGCTGCTGCCGCTCCGTATCGAAATCGAAGTCCATGGGGTCGTCGTTGACGCAGACCACCCGGTACTTCCCGCCCCGCAGCAGCCGCTCCACCTCCGACTCGCTCTGCTTGCCGATGGTGAGATAGGTGCTGTCGGGCTTTTTGGGGGCAAACCGGCCGCTGGCCAGCTGCCAGTACCGGAACAGATACTGGTTCACGTCCGCCCGGTCCCGGAATTTGTGGCGGCAGGTGGCATCCAGCACCTCCGGGAACCTGTCCCACACCTCCTCCAGCGTGCTTTTGCAGAAGGAGACGCAGGAGTGGTAATTGCGGAAGCCTGTGAAGTCCCCCCACGGGAGGAGGTACAGGTTATACAGCAGGCCCTTCCCGTAGCCGGGATAGAACCACTTGCCAAAATTCTGCCGGATGACGCTGCGCTTATCGAAGCTCATGTTCACCAGCGCCATCATATTCAGCATGATATAGGGCATGAAGTTGGCGGTATCATTGTTTTTGATGACGCCCATCACCGCCGTGTCACAGGGCAGGCCGTCCCGGAAGAAATCCTCCGGCCGGGAGGGCTTCATCAGGTACACGTCGTCGTTGAAATAGAGGAAGTGCTCCGCCAGATCCGGGATGCGGTGCATATTCAGCTCGATGGTATGGGAGCTGAAGGTAGGCAGATACTCCTCCGGGATGAAGTCCCGGTGGTTGACGATGTGCAGCTTGGGATGGTCAGGATCCAGCCATGCAGGCAGGTGTCCGTAGGTCAGCAGGTGTACCTTTCGCACCCACGGGGCGTTCTGCTCGATGCCCCGGAACCAATAGCGGAACAGCCCCCACTCCCTGTAGCGGGCGGGGTGATTGTCGGCGCTTTTAGAGGCCCGGTATTTGGCGTGATCCGCCTGCCAGACCGGGTCAGACCCGTCCACCCATGGGATCACGATGTCAATGGGATGCGTGCTCATTGGTCCTGTGCTCCGTCCTTTTTCTGTTCCTCGGCGGCGCAGTCCAGACAGAAGCCCACGGAATAGTGCTTCTCCCGGTCGGCCTCCGGCGGGATGACCCAGTAATCGCCGTACTGATTCTTCAGATAGGTATCCGGGTCGTGAGGCAGGTTGATGGAAAAGTCCTCAAAAGGCCCCTTGATGGGGGGATAATATACCTCTTTGGGCATAACATGTCCGAAATAGTGGCCGATATCCGTGGGAACGGCCCACAGCCCCGTGTCCTTCTTGCACCGCACGAAGCGGTCAAACAGGTCGCCCCACTTCTTATAGGGGCGGAAGGAGAACAGGAAGCCCACTGTACACCGCAGGCCATAGTTGAACTTTCCGGCGGAGGACTGGCTGAAGAACTTCTTCTTCTCCGGGCTGCGGTAGTGGTAGAACAGGGTGGATACCGCAATGTATTGCAGGCCCATGGCCGTTACGCCCTTGATGCCCCGGACAATGGGGTTTCTGGGCACGGACTCAATGGCGAAGATATCGATGTGAACGCCCTTGGGAAACGGCGTGTTATAGTCCAGAAACGCCGCTTTCAAGGTGTTTTTCTTATATACGGCGGAGATCATGCTCTCCAGCTGATACTTGTCGGAATTGGGGGTGGTGAGCTCGTACTTGTCCCCCATGCACTCCTCGAACAGCTCCACAAAGCGATTCAGATCCTCACGGGGCATGAGGATATCCACGTCGTCGTCCCAGGGGATAAAGCCCTTGTGGCGCACGGAACCCAAGGCCGTACCGCCGGCGGCCATATAGCACAGGCCGTGCTCCTGACACACCCGATCGATGTCCTTGATGATCTCCAGAAAGCACGCCTGCAGCGCCTTCAGCTCCTCCGGCGTCAGCTCGTGCATCATCTCCGTCTCCGGTGCGATCTGCATACACTTCCGGGTGGAGAACATATTTCTCAGCTTCGACATGACTCTCACGCTTTCTTTTCATCCACACAGTAGTGGATGCCCTTATACTGCTTGTAGCTGTGCTCCAGATCGATGAATACCGCATCGTGGCGGTAGACCCGCTCCTCCGGAGGCGGCAGCTGCATATAGTCGCCGTAGGAGATGGTCAGCCACTTGTCATAGTCCTCCGGCACCGGCATCTGATGGCCCTCGAACTCCAGATACGCCGGGTGGCGGAACCACCGGATGGGGAACCTCTGGCGCATGATGGTAGCGCCCTCGCCGAAGGAGGAGACGTACTCCGCATCCGCCAGTGAGTAGCGGCTCAGCCGCTTTTCGGCGCCCTTCCACAGCTTGTACCGGGCCTTGAAGGACGGCACCAGCGTCAGCGCCAGCTTCTCGGCGTAGTAGGTGACCTTGCCCTTGTGGGCGGGCAGGCGCTGGAAGTTGAAGCAGCAGTACATCATGGAATCCACCATCTGCCACAGCTGCTTCCACTTGGACTTGGGTACGGCGTCCAGCGGGATCACGTCGATCATCAGCCCCTGATGGATGTCCAGATCCACGCTGTGGCGGTTGATGAAGGTGGTGTTGTTGTCCTTGATCTCCGTGGCGGAGTGACGGATGTTGAATCGATCGTTGGAGCGGACGCAGGAGTAGTGCTCCGTGTCCGCCTTTTCGTCCCAGATACGGCAGAGCTTTTCATAGTCGTCCCGCAGCATGAACACGTCCACGTCGTCGTCCCAAGGGATGAATCCCTTGTGGCGCACGGCGCCCAGACAGGTGCCGCCGGCCAGCACGAAGCCCAGCCCGTTCTCCTGACAGAACTTCTGAAAATACAGCAGGATCTCCAGGAGCTTGCTCTGGATCTCCTGTATGGTGACCTCTTTCTTTTCTTCCATAGTTGACCTCTCACCGCCGACCGACCCGCAGGGGCAGGCGGCGTCCTCTCTGTTTTTTCTTCCTCGGTTATCACCGCAACGGAGTATTATACTCCCTGCGGTCCGGAATTGCAACCTCTGTGTCCGCCCTCTTACAGCACGGCCTTGACCGTCCGCAGCATGGTCAGCAGCTCCTGCCCCAAGCCAAAGTGCCGGATGCTCGCCAGATTATATGCCATTTTTCCCGGCAGCACCTGCTGCACATACGTCTCGTCCACATCCTCCGCCTTGTCCAGCAGCTCCGCCTCGTCCTTGTAGCGGATGCTGGCTTCGGAGGTGACGCCGGCCGGCAGCAGGAGGGTGGCCATCATCTCCGGGGTGTAGCGGGCCACATACTTGGGCACCTCCGGCCGTGTCCCCACAAAGGACATGGAGCCGCCCAGCACGTTCAGTAACTGCCCGACCTCGTCCAGACGGCAGCTGCGGATGACCTTGCCCACCCGTGTGATGCGGCTGTCGCCGCTGACTGTCACCTGACTGCCGATGCGGTCGGCATTCTGCACCATGGTGCGGAACTTGAAAATGCGAAACTCACGCCCGTACTGGGTCACCCGCACCTGCCGGTAAAACACCGGGCCGTGGGAGTCCAGCTTGATGGCAATGGCCAGCGCCAGAAACACCGGGCTCAGCAGCACCAGCAGCACCAGCGATGCCAGAATATCGAACAGCCGCTTGCACAGCAGACTCCCCTGCTTCCTTCGCAGCAGGTCATAATACGGGCGGACCTCCTCCGTCTGCATCTCCTGCGGCAGCTCCTCCCACTTCCGCAGCATCACCGGAGGTACTCCTTCACGATATCCGTAAACTGCTCCGTCACATAGGCCGCATCCTCGTCGGAGAGGCGGGTGTGCAGAGGCAGGGTGATGAGGTTTTCGTAGTGGTGGTAGGCATTGGGATAGTCAGCGATATCGAAGCCCACGGCCTTGTAGGCCGTCATCATGGGCAGGGGCTTATAGTGGACGTTGCAGGCCACGCCCCGCTCCGCCATCCGCAGGATGATCTCATTGCGCTCCTTTTCCCCGATGCCGGGGGTCCACGTCAGGTACAGGTGGCCGGAGCTGGTATAGTCCGGGGTAAAGTGGGGCAGGGTCCGGATGCCCAGCGGGTGCAGGGCTTCATCATAGCGCTGGATCAGCTGATGCCGCCGCTCCAGCAGGCCGGGATAGCGCTCCAGCTGCTTCAGACCTATGGCGGCCATGATGTCCGTCATGTTGCACTTATACCACGGCCCCACGATATCGTACTCCCACGCCCCCAGCTTGGTCTTGGCCAGAGCGTCCTTGGACTGGCCGTGGAGGCTCAGCAGCTGATAGCGGTGGTACAGCTCCTCGTCGTCAAGACCCGGCAGCGTGCGCCACGCCGATGCACCGCCCTCGGCGGTGGTGAAGTTCTTCACGGCGTGGAAGGAGAAGGAGGTGAAGTCTGCCAGAGCGCCGGTAGGCACCCCGTGACGGGAGGCGCCCAGCCCATGGGCGCAGTCGGCCACCACGGCCACCCGGCCCAGTGCCTCCTGCACGTCGCCCTTGGGACAGAACAGTGCCTTTTTCCCCTCCACCGCCTGATAGATGCGGTCATAGTCGCAGGGGATGCCCCCCAGATCCACCGGGATCACCACCTTGGTCTTTTCGGTGATGGCCCGCTCCATCTGGTCATAGTCCATCTCCAGCGAGTCCTTCTGGCTGTCGATGAACTTCACCGTGGCCCCCACATGGATGGCCGCCGCCGCCGTGGCGGTATAGGTGTACGCCGGCACCAGCACCTCGTCGCCTTCACCGATGCCCAGCACCCGCAGGTTCATCTCCTCCGCCGCCGTAGCGGAGTTCAGGCACACCAGCTTCGCCGCATGGCAGTACTCTGCCAGCTCCTTTTCCAGCTGCTTGGTGCGGGGGCCGGTGGTGATCCAGCCGGACCGCAGGGCCTCGCACACCTCTTGGATCTCCAGCTCCGTGATATCCGGAGGGCTGAAGGGTATATTTCGCATATCGATACGCACTCCTTAGTCGGTTTGATCCGTTTCGTTGTTTTTCAGTCTGCGCCCGGTTGGGCGGACTTACATATTGTGAAATTATACTACAACCCTCGGCAAAATGCAACCGGCGGCGGCAGGTCATTTCACACTTCCCGGCGGTTTTTATGAATAGAAGGTAAATTTTCCTTTAATCCTGCACTTTTCCCCCGGCTTGGCGGGGCTTATGAGGGCATCTATATCGTGCCCTTATACCACCGCAGGATAAACCGTGCGCCGCCGGTGAGGACATTTTCCGCCTGCACCGTGCCGTTCTGCTGGGCCAGCACCTGACGGGAGAGGCTCAGGCCGATGCCGAAGTTGTTCTCCCCTGCGTTTTTGCCCCGGTAAAACCGCTGAAAAAGCCGGGGCAGCTCCTCCGGGTCGAAGCCCGGCCCGTCATCCTGCACCGTGATCTCTGTGAAAATGGCTGTCTCCCGTGCCGTTACCTGCACCCATGAGGCGGCGTGCTCCATGCAGTTTTTCAGAATATTTCCCAGTGCCTCCGTGCTCCACGGCACGTCGCAGGTAAGCCGCTCCTCCCCCGCCTGAGCGGTGAAGCGGATGCTCCGCACCTCCATGGGGACCTCCAGCGGCTCCGCCGCACGGCGCACCAGCTCCGCCGCCGTGGTGTCCTGCGGGTGGAACACCACCGTCCCGGCGTCCAGCTGGGCCATTTTCAGCAGGGCCTCCACCAGCCACTCCATACGGCCCGTCAGCTTCTTCAGCTCCCGCATCAGCGCCAAACGCCGCTGGGGTGTCAGGTTCTCCTGCTCCAGCAGGGACAGGGTCAGGCGCATGGCCGTCAGGGGCGTCCGCAGTTGGTGGGAGATATCCGCCATGGCATCCGCCAGCCGGACACGCTCCTCCTGCTGACGCTGGGCGTTCTCCCGCAGCCGCACCGTCATCTTCCCGATCTCGCTGCGGAGGATGGCCAGTTCTCCCTCCTCCTGCTGGGGCAGCATCTGCTGCTCCTGCCCGTGGAGAATGCGGTCAATGTCCCGGCTCATGCGCTCCAGTTCCCGGTAGCGCCGCCGGGTGGAGCCGTACCAGATGGCCCCGCAGACCGCCCCCAGCCCCAGCGTCAGCAGGCCGCAGGCGGGATACAGCAGGGCCGCCGCCACGGAGCACACCGCCGTGGCCAGCAGCAGCCACAGAGCCGTCCGCCGCACCTCCGTGTTCTTCCAGATGCTCATGCGTCCACCATGTAGCCGATGCCACGCACCGTCCGGATGATCTGTGGGTCTGCGGGGTCGGTCTCGATCTTCTCCCGCAGGCGCTTGATATACACCGTCAGGGTGTTGTCATTGACGAAATCCCCGGCGGCATCCCAGATCTCCTCCAGCAGCTGCGACCGGGAGAGAACCTTTCCCCGGTGGCTCAGAAACACCAGCAGCAGCCGGTATTCCAGCGCCGAGAGATACACATCCCGTCCATCCCGTGTGACCCGGCCCTTCTCCGTATCCACCATCACACCGCCCAGCGGCACCAGCGTCTTCTCCTTGCCGTACCGCCGCAGCACGCTGCGGATGCGGGAGACCAGCTCTCTGGGCCGAAAGGGCTTGGCGATGTAGTCGTCGGCCCCCATGTCCAGCCCCAGCACCACGCTGCTCTCGTCGCCGGAGGCGGTGAGGAAGATCACCGGCAGCCCCCGGCTCCTGGCATAGGCGCACACGCCGAAGCCGCTGCCCTCCGCCAACTGCACATCCACCAGCAGCAGCCCCGGAGCCGTCTGCTCCACCAGTTGCCTGGCCTGAGTTTCCCCGGTGGCCGTCTCCACGGAAAAGCCCTCACTCTGCAAAAATGCCGACAGCGACACCGTGATCTGGGCATCGTCCTCCACCAGCAGGATCCGCTCCATAAGCCCCTCCTTCCCCGGCGTTATCCCACGGGATAGCGCCAGCCGTCCTCGATCTCGCCCTTTCTGGCCCGGCCCATGAGCTCACGGGCCACCTCCTGCACCGGCCGCTGCCGGTACAATATCTCATAGACGCACCGGCAGATGGGCATCTCCACGCCGGTCTTTTCCGCCAGCTGGTGCATACTGGCGGCGGCATAGTAGCCCTCCACCACGCCGCCGGTCTCCGCCAGCGTCTGCCCGACGGACTTGCCCTGTCCCAGCAGGATGCCCGCCCGGCGGTTCCGGGAGTGCATGGAGGTGCAGGTGACGATCAGGTCTCCCATACCCGCCAGCCCTCCGAAGGTCTGGCGGTCGCCTCCCAGCCGCTCCCCCAGATGGCACAGCTCCACCATGGCCCGTGTCATCAGCAGGGCTTTGGTGTTGTCCTGATACCCCATACCGTCGCAGATGCCGCAGGCCAGCGCCACCACGTTCTTCAGGGCGCCGGACAGCTCCACTCCCACGATATCGGGGCTGGTATACACCCGGAAGCGGTCGTTCATAAAGGCGTCCTGCACCGTGAGGGCAGCCGCCTGAGACACGCTGGCCGCCACGCAGCCGGTGGGGAGCCCACGGCCCACCTCCTCGGCGTGGGAGGGGCCGGACAGGGCGGCGATGGGAAAGGCTCCCCCCGTCTCCTGCTCCAATATCTGGCTCATCCGCAGGTGAGTATCCCGCTCGATGCCCTTGGCTGCCGTCACCAACAGCGTACCTGGGCGCAGCAGCGGAGCGGCGGCATGGGCCGTCTCCCGCACGGCGTAAGACGGTACCGCCACCACCACCAGCTCCGCTTCCGTCAGGCAGGTCATATCCGCCGTCAGGCGCAGCTCCGGCGGCAGAGGAACGCCCTCCAGCCGGGGGTTCTCTCTGGCCCGCTCCATATACGCCGCCTTCTCCGGCACGTGGGACCACAGGGTCACCGGATGTCCGTTCCGGTGCAACACCAGCGACAGCGCCGTTCCCCAGCCGCCGCTGCCCAATACCACCGTTTTCATGTCACGCCTCCCGCTCTCCTCTCCGCCGGGGATGACCTTCCCGGCGGCAGGAATCTATATTCCGTGATATTTTACCACAAACGGCGGACAGTGCCAAGTGGTTTCCTTCGCTTTTCCCGGTGACAATGCCGTCACCTTGACGGCGGCTGAACGCAAAAAAGCGCCGCACACCTTCGTGTGCGGCGCTTGACTATGTGATTTGGGGCATTTTACCCCTTGATGCCGAACATCCGGCGGCGGCAGAAGGGGATGCCGGAGAACAGAGCGATCAGCAGGATGCTGCCGCCCACGGACACGCCCTCCAGAAACAGCAGCGTCAGGGAGCGGGCCCATCCGTCAAAGTTCATGTTCCACTCCAACAGCGACACGATCAGGATGTGGATAAAGTAGACGCCAAAGGATATCTTGGCCAGATAGGTCACCACCGGCCGAAGGCCCCGAAGATGCTCCGCTCCACGGCGCAGCAGCTCCAGCAAGCCCATGGCACACAGCAGGAGCAGCGGAAAGTCGTAGTCCACCATCAGATCGGCGGGGGTGCTGTACAGGTATAGCTGATAGCAGCAGCAGTGCTCCGGAGATCATGAGAAACAGCGGTACGCCCAGATGGCTGAATATCGTTACCACGCTCTTCAGCAGCGATGAGAGATAGGATGACTCCAGAAACTCCGCCATCTGGCCGGAATAATTGTCATAGGTGCGGTTCACCGCATGGTTCAGGAAAATGCTGATGATGGCGATGGCCCGTGCGATATCCAGATAGTAGCTGCGCCCGCCGGTCAATGTTTTTTCCTGCATAGTCGTGTCCTCGGAATGGAAGTTTATGAGGAATTTATGAACGGAAGCTTAAGAAGCTTAAGACGTTAGCATTACATAGGACACGCTGTCGGATTGCAAGAAAAAATATGTCCAATTTTGTATTTTATATGGACTTCATGGGGATCCTGCGGGGCGCCGCAGAAAGGCCGGCGCATCCGT
>OGYB01000217.1_pt1 | contig 48215 bp, 74 predicted proteins | sample 1576421 | NCBI WGS metagenome assembly OGYB01 (sample SAMEA3541577, study PRJEB24748) | human gut metagenome | biome: human gut; feature: human-associated habitat; material: faeces | place: China | collected 2012
GCCTCGCCGCTTATTTTAACCGCCTCGAAATCGAGGCATTTAGAAAGGATTGATTTTATGGCTGAGTATACGAATATTGGCCCTGTGACTGTAGCCGCTGGGCAGAATGTGCCCCTTACCGAAACTTCCGTATCTGGGGGAAGCTGTATCGTCCATCGTGAAGGAGCTGGCATTGTGACCCTGCGGGGCCAGACTAACCAGTGCCGGGCACGGTACAAAGTGAGCTTTGGCGGAAACATTGCAATCCCCACCGGCGGGGCCGTGTCTCCGATCTCCATTGCTTTGTCTGTGAGCGGTGAGCCGCTTGCCAGCGCAACTGCAATTGTAACGCCCGCTGCGGTGGAAGACTATTTCAACGTGTTCACGGCAGTCTTTATCGAGGTGCCGCGTGGATGCTGTGTGACGGTAGCAGTCGAAAATACCAGCACTCAGGCGATCAATGTTGCAAACAGCAATCTGATTGCCGAGCGTGTATGCTAATGGAGAGGAGAGATATTATGAGCATGAGAGCCTTAGAGGACCTACGCGAAATGCTCTGCGACGAGCTGGACGAAATCGCAAAAAAGCAGGAAATGTCCGCAGGCGACCTCGAAACTATCCATAAACTCACAGACACCATTAAAAACATTGATAAAATCATTATCATGGATGAGGATGGTGGCTATAGCCAGGCCGGAGACTGGGAGATGGAGGGCCGTGGCAATTATGGGCGCGGAAGCAGCTACGCAAGCCGTGGCAAGCATTATGTAAGAGGCCACTACAGCAGAGACGGCGGAGACTATAGCGAGCGCCGCCGCGACAGCATGGGCCGTTATAGCCGAGATGGGGCAAAAGAGCACATGATGACGCAGCTGGAAGAGATGGAGCGTAACGCCAGTAATGACAAAGAGCGAGATGCAATCCGCCGTTGTATCAACCAGCTAGAGTCCACCTAAAAAGGAGGCGGCCATATGTTGGACGCCAAAGAAATCGGCGTAGCAATCGCCGAACTGGAGTATAAAGACTCCAGCTATAGTAACTACGCAAAGCTGGCAAGCCTCTACACAATCCGGGACCAAATGACCCGGCATGCAGATCAAGGCTATGAGCGGGCCTACTCTGCAACACCAGCGGACCTGGAAGCCCCCACTCGTGTAATCCGGTACGGCGACAGCGACTTTTTGCGGGCCGTGGAGGGCAAAGACCCTGCGGCGGTGTGGGATATCATGGATGAGTTAATGGACACGCTCAAAGTAGTCAACACAAGAGTGTACAATAGCGTTATGCGGAAAATAGACGCAGTGTAGCAAATGAGCCCCAGTTTCTGGGGCTCATTTTATGCGTTATATAATATGATAAAACCTGACGGTTTAATCATATTATATAACGGCTTAGATTAAATCAAAATCGGCCACTGAATCGCTAGATAAATAGATTTTTTTGACTGTTTTACGCCAAAAAGATTGCTTACCGTCCCGTGGCAAGTCATCATACAACTGTCTCCAGTCGCCCCAAAATCGGGATTTTAATGCCTCAATGTCAATATCCGGGATATCTTCCGGGATTGCTGCCAGCTCATCATTAAGCGCCCTAAATTGCTTTTTGTAATCCTGGAGGGAGATTAAATCAGATATATAGAGCTCCGACAGCTTGGACAATTTTCTTTGGATCGCGTCTCTCTGGGACTTGTGTGATACAGCTCTCTGCTCATTGCGGCTAATAATTGATGTCTGTACTTTTGCTTCTATGCGGTCCAGCATGTACTCCTCAATTTTTTCCTCATTATAACTTTTATTATTTGGGCATCCGGTCATTTTCCTGTGCGAACTGCACCCGTAGTAATGAGTTTCTTTATACACTCGGGATGCCGAAAATCCTCCCAAGCGATTACCGCACTCGGGACAGATTAAAAGCCCGGAAAAGAGGTACACCCGGTTTTGTGTCGTCTTACGGACAATGCGTCCACGGAGAGAGTCCGCTTTTTTATATTCATCTTGGGATATGATGGCGGGTATTGATATTCCGGCGAATTGCCCCATGTACGCGGGATTTGAAAACATATACCGCGCCGAAAAGTAAGTCAACTCAAGCTGTGGATATGCTTTAATTACTTTTGAGATCGATCCTGTTTCCAGGTACATATCAAACGCAGAGCGGACCATAGGCCCGGTGACCGGGTCAATGACCACTGACTTCCCATCCAATTTGTACCCCCTTGGGACCTTCCCCGTTATGGGCTCATTTCTCTCTTTTTTACCCTCAAAAACAAATTTAATCCGTTCGCTGGTTCTGTCCGCCTCGTCCTGGGCGACACTGAGCATAATATTTACCTTAAACCGACCGGAGGCCGTGACTGTTTCGTAGTCCTCTTGTGTGGCTCTCCAGGTAACGTTATGGGCATCAAGGACGCGCTGAACCTCATAATAATCTGAAATATTACGGAACCACCGGTCCAGTTTTATGAACAATACCATATCAATTTTATCGGACTCAATATCCGCCAATAAGCGCATAAATTCTGGACGTTTTGTATATCTTTTACGAGCACTCTTCCCCGCGTCTAAATAGCAATCTACAACTTTCATGCCGTGCGCTTTCGCGTAATCTCTTAGATTGGATTCTTGCTCGTCCATAGACAGACCATGCTTTGCTTGCTCCTCGGTGCTTACGCGGATATATAAAGCTGCGCGAGTCATAACTCCTGCCCCTTTCCCCCTGACAGCGAACAATATAGCTTTCCCACCCTCTGCTTAACATCGAGTGCTAGGCTGGGCTTCCCCTTGCATTTCCCGCCACAATATGCTATCCTCAATTCGGCGCTACCTGCAACGGTAGGCGGTTGGCCCCTCCATCCCGGAGGGGACTTCTTGCCCCCTCCGAAAGAGGGGGTGATGCTTATGCTTACATGTTCAGAGCTGTTTCAGTTCTGCCTTGTGATCATCGGCATTATTGTCCTGTTCTTTCAGGCAAAAAAAGAAGTAACCGCCCCAGTTCCCCAACTGCGCGGTTACTTCTTGTAGCTCAAGCATAAGGGGCTGACCGTCTGCCGGTAGCGCCGCCTTATACTTTTTTGGGAAGTAACCGCCCCGGCTCCCAACCTGGCAGTTACTTCTTGTAACACAGCGAGGGGCTAACCGTCTGCCGGTAGCGCCTCTTTTCTGTTTCCAGTATAACCGCCTTGTGTGAGATTTTCAAGTGGGGTAAGACTTGTCCTGATGGGCTAATACCTCGCCCTGCACCAAAGATGCTATATAATACCACACTAAAAGTCCAATAAACGTCTCTTTTGTTTTCGCCAGACAAATTCTACAGGCTTAACAAAATAGATAGAATTTAATTGGGAGGTGTGGCTATTGCTTTAATGGAACTAATGTTCTATAATTTATCCACACGACGCATGTGGTTCAAAATTATCGTCTAATAAGACCGATGGCTGGATTCAAAAAGTCAATAATTATTGCATAGCAAAGTAGCACTGCGCACAAGACAAACAAAGCAGTAATGACCCTGTTTCTATGTATGATCCCTTTCCGCAGAAGAGAATATTTTTCCTGTTCATACTTCAAGCGAAGCTCTAGGTTATCCTCATCCCTATCCGATTCTTTTTTGGACTTGATCCCGAAGTAACTGTCAAGCGATACACCGAGAGCCGCGCAGATCGGACCAACTGTATAGACAGACGGGGCCTTGGATGATTCTGAAAAATAGTTGTTAACAGTAGACGCAGATAAATTTGCTCTATCTGCTATGTTTTGGTTTGTTAAGTTTAAAGAGTCTTTTTTCTCCTTACATAAATCTTTAATTAATACCTCCATTTGGGGCCTCCAATAAGCAGAGTCTAAGGTTTGGTTTTAAAATTACAAGGTTTGGGTAGCCGCATTACAAACTTTGGTGTTGAAATAACAAGGCTTGATTATAGACGCAGCACCTTTCAATCTGCTAAGATAGACCCATAGCAGATCGGTCTGTAAAGTTGTGGGTCTGCTATAAGGCCCCGTCACCTGTCGCATAGGCGACGGGGCCATCTTTTATTTTATGCCAAAGATTTTCCCAATTTTGTTTCGCCTGCCGGATTTGGTTGTAGGTATTCCTGTGGCCTTTGCGATTTTACGTTTTGCCGCTGTAATGCCTGTTGCACGTTTCCAGCTAAAAGATAGGCCGGGGATTTTCAAGCTGCTTTTCTTCTTTGCCATATCTCACCTCAATGGACGCATTTTTCGCAGGGGGTCAATCCCATTCCAATGGCAGTAGAATATGGGACTTCCCAATAAGTTCCACCATTACAACTTGAATCGTTGTGAAATTTTGAACCTGTGCGAGTGATATATGTGGGCTTTGATGATTCTGGATGCGTGAGGACAACGGTGCTGTTGGCCTCTTCCCATGCTACTTCAAGGCCAAGAGACTCCGCCAGAGCGCGGGCGGGGATATAGTTGGTGCCGCCGAACATGAACGGCTCCACGGCATTCCCCTTTGCATCTCGCAGATCAAGAACTTCTCCGTCCAGAGAAACCTTGATATCCCGGTATTCGATTTCCTTTTGAACTTTGCCATTGGTAGCCCCAGCGCTGCCTACCATCGCCAGAACAAGCAGTGCTGTCAAAACACCGGCAATGAAACCTTTTTTCATTTTCCAATCCTCCAAATATAAAATAGGGCATTCCGCCCGGAAAAACAATTAAAGGAGGGCGCAACATGACGCCGAGGAAAGAAACTGTTGATACACTCAGGAAAGAAATTGAACTTGTCCTTGCTCGGAATAAAAATGAAAACTATTTAAAAGCTCTCCTCACGCGTGCCCTTATCCTTGAAAAACTACATAAGGAATAATCAATAAGGCCCCGGGGAACCGGGGCCTTATTTTTTTGTGAAGCCGTCTATCAGTTTTCTGATGGCGGCTTTTTCGTCGTCATCCATAAGCCAATACGCCTTTATAATCCGCTTAATTAGATCATCGTCTGACATATGAATCCGTTCCATAACTTCAAGGAACTCTTCGTCCTCGTCCTTCTGGGTATGAGGCTCGCCTTCTCCGGTACGTAGCCAAAGCTCAGAGATATTAAATTCTCGGCAGATATCGGCAATGGTGCGGTCGCTGGGTTTTCTATCGCCTTTTTCCAGCATCCAAATGTAATTTTTGCTTAATTTTCCAATCTTTTCACCAAATTCTTCTTGAGTTAAATTCGCATCTTTTCGAATTTTTGCAATTCGCTCGTTCACATACTCACCCCCCCATTATAAAATCACCTTGGTCTATCCCAATAGTTTCTCTAGAATACTTCTTAATGACACAAACAACACCTGGTTTCGTTGGTGTTTTTCTGATAAAACGAATTGCGTCTGAGTAACTCAGTCTTATTGCTAACACTTTTCCCCAATCATATCCGCAGATACGCTTTATTACAAAATATCTTCTGCTATGGCATCCTCGTTTGTTACCGCTTTTGCTTAATGCAGCTTTTTTGCAATTTTCACTTCGAGTAATCCAGTGACAATTTGATGGATCATAATCTCCGTTTGAGTCTATTCTATCAATCGTTAGACCATCTTTATAACCATGTGAAACAGCCCATGTGTAGAATGCCTCAAAACTATCGTTCCACTCATCGCAAACATGAATGCCCTTAGAATAATAGTGGTCAGCTATTCCATATATGTAATCGCTCGGAGTTGGTCGACTACATCTTCGCTTCATTCCGTACCATATATTTTTTAATCTCTTTCTGTGGTCTATGTAAATCACCTCTTGCAAAAAGAATACCACTAAAATCTAACTATGTCAATCTTTTTTCTTCTGTTTCAGAAAAAGTGATTGACATAGTTTTATTTATGTGCTATCATAATCTCACAAGGTTAGCTTTTGACGCGTTATACCAAGGTCAAAACGAAAATGGAGGTGAACCAATGAGCATAAACCTTGATAGAGTATCCGATGCACAGATTATAGCGGATCGCCTAGTAGGTCTCCCCAAAGAAGCGTTACTTTATATCGCTGGATATGCAGAGGGTGTTCGAGATAAGCCTAAACGCCGAAAAAAGGTCCAGCAGAAGGCCAATGAAGAAAAAGAAGCCCGCCCCTGACGGGGCGGGGAATAAGGAGGTGGTGGTTTTATGCGAGAAAGAAAGCCTGGGTGTTGGCGCGACATTCTCCCTAATGTGTCGATTGCTGTGTCTGTCGTTGCGGTTGTCCTTGCGGCAGCGGCTCTGGCTGCCCGGATGTAAGTAGTCCGATCAATGAGATCAGGATTGCAATAGCGGACAAAATCAGTGCAATGGTTGCCTTTATATCACTCCTCCAGGCTCGCTTGTGTTCAAGCAAAGCGGACTCCCCGGTTGGAGTAATCCGGCACTGTTCTTCTAGATGAACGATTTCGTTTATGTAGTTCAGTTCTAATAAGTGTCCTATATTCAAAGAGGCAACAGCAATCCCATAGGCGGAAAGGCTTGACTTAGAGACCCACTTCCCGTCTTCAGATTGCAAAGCTTTTAGAAACCTGCGCGTTTTTGGATCAAGCATAGTGTTGCCTCCTCTCCCCTTGCCCCATTATAACACAAGGAAGACTGGAACACAACAAAAAGCGCCCCGCCGGGTGTTAGCTCCACCCAGCGAGGCAGCAAACCTAATTGAAGCGACCAATCAGGCTTGCAGGAAGATTATACCACATCCTCCTTCAAGCCGCAAGTAAAAGGAGGATTTTTAATCGTGAACGAAAATGACAAGGTTTCTGATTTAGTCCGGCAGAATCATAATTCTCGCAAACTGACCAGCGAGGCCGTGGAGGCCCTGACTGGGAAACCGCTGGAATGGTTCCTTGAAGCAATAGGTAACAGAAATGAGGTGAAAGAAGATGGAAACAAGCTTAACCAAGACGCACGCGACAACAAAAAACAGTAAGGAGGGCGCACATATGGAGTCCGAGAAAAAAGTAGAGAAGAAGATCCTCAAAGAAGAGCACTTGGATTACCTAATCGAATTGTGGCTGAAATACCACAATGAAACCGCTGTAGAGATCAAAAAAACCTATGTTGCATAAGAAAGCCCCGCTTGTCTAGCACCAAGCGGGGCACGGAAGAGGTACACGAAATGGAACGCATACCATCACACAGCAGGAATTATACCACAAGGCGGTGGGTGCCGTCAAGCGCAGTGCGGGACCTTATCCTTACCGGTATTGCCATTGGGATTTGTCTTGCGGCCTGCTGCGGGGTCCACGCGCTGGATGCTGGCCCGGGCATCACCCACACGCTGGACAAGCATCCCGGCGGGCCTGTGCTGGCGCGGGAGCTATTAGAGGCAGAGTTTATCAATCCCACTCCATTATCGGACGAGCTGTACATAGTCCTGCTGGATGCCTGCGAGGAGAGCGGCGTAGAGGTGCCGCTTGCGCTTGGCGTGATCGAGGTGGAGAGCGGGTTTGACGTGGACGCGATTGGGCCGGACGGCAAAGATATCGGGCTCTATCAGATCAGGACCAGCAACCACGCATGGCTTACGTCAGAGACCGGGGCAGACCCTATGACGCCTGACGGTAACATTGAGTGCGGCGTGTGGATGCTTGGGTATCTGCTGGACCGATATGAGACCCAAGGCGCGGCTCTTACGGCTTATCGGTGGGGCCATGACAATGGGGAAAGGACATATGCAGCCACCGTTTTTGAGGCGGCTGAGAAATGGAGGGGGAAATGAATTACAAAGGTATGGACGCGAACATGCGGTGCAGAGGTGTCCAGTATGAGGTCGGGAAAGAATATGAGACAGATAAAGCTGTAGCATGCGAAATAGGATTCCACGCATGCGAATATCCGCTCGATGTTTTTAACTATTATCCCCCGGCGACAAGCCGATATTTTAGCGTCGAGCAAGGAGGGGTGCTCAGTGGACTTGGTGGTGATACAAAAGTTGCATCGACAAAGATTAAGATTTTAGCCGAAATAAGCATTGCAGAATTGGTAAAGGCAGCAATTGGATATATAAAGAAACGCACGGACGAAGAGCCCGGAGGGCACGCTACTGGCAACCGGGGTGCGGCATCTGCTACTGGTTACCATGGCGCTGCGTCTGCTACTGGAGAACGGGGCGCGGCGTCTGCTACGGGCTTCCAGAGCGCGGCGGCGGCTACGGGAGATCAGAGCGCTGCGTCTGCTACGGGCAACCATGGCGCGGCGTCTGCTACTGGCTATCAGAGCGCTGCGGCTGCTACGGGCACCCATGGCGCTGCGTCTGCTACTGGCTATCAGAGCGCTGCGTCTGCTACGGGCTTCCAGGGCGCGGCGTCTGCTACTGGCGACCTGGGCACTGCGTCTGCTACGGGCAACCATGGCGCGGCGTCTGCTACGGGCGACTATGGCGCTGCGTCTGCTACTGGCAGATCTGGGGTCGCACTTGGGGCAGGGTTTTGCTGCAAAGCAAAGGGGGCGCTTGGGTGCGCAATCTGTGTGGTAGAGCGCGGCGCGTGGGACGGGGAGACGTATCCTATCATCGGCATCAAAGCAGCGGTTGTAGACGGGACAACCATTAGGGCCGATACATATTATACTCTGCATAACGGGGAGTTGGTAGAGGCATAAAAAGCGCCGCCGTTTTTGAGGCGGCGGGGAAATGGAGGACCGCATAATGACCGGGGATTTTAGGATAACTTTGGCCTATCTAAAAGAGCTTGGGGCGTGTCGAGCCGGGCAACGTGAGTTTCACAGGGCATTTCCTGATGGCGCAGGATACCAGGAGACGCTTGACAAGTGCGCTGATGCGAGGCGTGTTGATTTTGGAAAATGGCTATTGGATAAGCTGGGCCCTACAGACGATGTGCGCATCTACCAAGAGCCGATTGAGGACCGCAATAAAGTTATTATTTTTGCAGGCAGAATCGAGTTTGAGGCAGATATTAATGTAAAACATATTTTTGCTGGTTGTGGCATCAAGGCTGGCTGGGGCATCAAGGCTGGCTGGGGCATCGAGGCTGGCTATGACATCGAGGCTGGCTGGGGATACGGGATTTTCGCCGGGATTCGCGTCAAAAACGAGCTATGGTCTAGCCTTGCGATTGTTGAGGCAAACACTAAGCCAACAAATCTTATTTCTGGGCATTGGGTGGAACCAAATGCCCAGAAAAATGGGTGATCATATGTCGAAACGAATTACACAACAAACCCGAAAAGAAGGGTATAATCGAGCGCTGTCCACGATTAGGCCACGCCAGGCCCTCATTATATCGGCACTCAGGACGGGACCTATGACTGCGGCTGAGGTGGCTGACAAACTTGGGTTTGGAGACCTCAATGCGGTAAGGCCACGGCTCAATGAGCTGGAAAAGATGGAGATCGTGCATGTAATAGATAAGCGGATCAACCCGCACAGCGGCGTAAACAATGCGGTGTACGAGCTAAAAAGGGAGGCGTTAGAATGTTGCATCCAATAATGGATGATCCGCAAGATCGCAGGGCAGATGCCTATTGCCAACATTGTGGGGCAGAGCTTTGGGGCAGCGACGCGGATCCAGATTGCGGAGGTAAAACCTTATGCCCGCAATGCCGGGAAGATATAGCCGACACGGAGCGCAGGAAAGAGATTATAACAGCAGTTTTAGAGGCAGCAGACCGCGAAAACAAAAAGTATTTGTCTGATGATGTGTGCAACATCATCTGGAACAGGCTGGTTTCTAAATTTGGAATATAGGAGGCCAAATTGAATATTTACGAAAAAATTGCCTCCATTATGGGGGATATCCAGTACCTTGCAAAGGACGATAGGGTAGAGTTTAACAAAACCAGTTATCGTGCCCTGTCAGAAGAAAAAGTCACCTCTATCATGCGGGCGGAGCTGTTAAAGCACAAATTGATTGTGTACCCAGTGGCCCAGGCCACGAATCGTGCAGGCACGATTACCCACGTGGATGTGACATATCGGATGGTCAATGTGGAAGACCCCAAGGAATACATAGAGATCGCATCTTGCGGAGACGGCGCGGACACGCAGGATAAGGGGAGCGGCAAGGCGATGACGTATGCATTTAAGTACATGTGGCTCAGGACATTTGCTTTGCCGACCGGAGAGGACCCTGACAAGATCTCAAGCGCAGAGTTAGATTATAGGCAGTCAAATATACAGCCGCCCGGCCCCGCATGTGCGGATTGTGGCAAGGAGATTATGCCATACAACGACGGTAAGAGAGCCATTACCGCCGCAGAAATGGCAGCTCGATCCACGGAGATGTTTGGGCGAGCGCTATGTGCTAAGTGCTCCAAGGCGGAGGGCCGAAGAAGGGCGGATGCTGGCGCATGATACTGACCTGTGACAAGGCTCGTTGGTATGAGGACAGCGATGGGTTTTGGGCGGCGTTCCGCACACGGGACCGGGCATCCGCAGCAAAGATTTCTGAGCAGATGGACGGCGCTTGGGTAGTGGAGGCCCGGAAACAGCCCCGCAAGCGCAGCCTGGACGCTAACGCCTACCTGTGGGTGCTGCTGGACAAACTTGCGGCGGCACTGGGACAGACCAAGGAGGAGCTGTACCGGGGCTTTATCCGGGAGATTGGTGTCTTCCGAGATTTCCACCTTGCGCCGGAAGAGGCGGCAACCTTTGAGGTGGCATGGTCCCGGCTGGGAACCGGGTGGGTCACGGAGCATGTGGACTACACCCGCGATGGGGAGCAGGTGGTGATCCGGGCCTATTACGGCAGCAGTCAATACAACACCAAGCAGATGGCCCGCCTAATCAGCGCCGTGGTAGATGAGTGCAAAGCACAAGGGATAGAGACGATGACACCGGATGAGCTGTCCAGTCTGATGGACCGCTGGGATGCTGTTTGATGGATAGCATTTTGCAGGGAGATACGCGAGAGTGCTACATCACTGGGGCAACAGATGGGCTCCATAGACATCATATTTATTTTGGCAATCCTAACCGCAAAATCAGCGAGGCAAACGGGTTTTGGGTGTGGCTCCGCTGGGACTGGCACAATGGGGCCGAGTATGGAGTGCATTTTAACAGAGACCTGGACTTAAAGCTTAAACGGGAGTGCCAAGAGAAATACGAGGAGACCCACAGCCGGGAGGAGTTCCGGAAGCTGATCGGGAAAAGTTACTTGTAGGAGGACGAAGCATGCTCAACAAAATTTTTATCATGGGGCGCTTAACCCGTGATAGGCTGGCTTATAGAGAGGCGGGGACCCAATGAAAACATGGACAACGGAAGAAATAGATGTTTTGATTCAAAATTATAATGTTGTTTCGAATGAAACACTCGCAACGTTAATCCCCAATAAAACGAAGCAAGGAATTTATAAAAAGGCATATAAACTTGGGCTTCGCAAATTCATCCGGGTACGTAATGGAGCACATATTAGTTTGGGAAAGAGAAACGGGTTTTCCCGTTCCTGATGGATGTTGCATCCATCAGGAACGGAAACAAATCTGATAATCGGATTGAAAATCTTCGCCTTATGTCTTTTGGAGCGCACACCACTTTTCACCATTTAGGGAAGCGTCACTCAGAAGAAACAAAGCAAAAAATAAGAGAACAGAGGGCAAAGGTATGCTGAACAAAATATTTTTGCAGGGACGGCTTTGCAAAAACCCCGAGCTCCGGAACACCCAGAACGGCACCGCCGTGGCATCATTTACTCTGGCCGTGGACCGGGACTTCAAGGACAAGGATACCGGGGAGAAGAAGGCAGATTTTATCAATGTGGTTGCTTGGCGCTCCACAGCCGAGTTTGTCTCCAGGTATTTCACCAAGGGCCGTATGGCCGTCGTGGAAGGCCGTCTCCAGATCCGGGATTACACGGACCGGAACGGCAATAAGCGCACCGCCGCAGAGGTAGTGGCCGACAACGTCTATTTTGGTGACTCCAAGCGGGACGCCGATGGCGGCGGCTATGCCGCGCCTCAACAGCCTGGAGACGGATTCGCTGAGCTTGAGGACGATGACGGCGATCTCCCCTTTTAAGGGGGTACCGAGATCATGGCGGGAAAACCGAAGACCGGGCTTGACTATGCCGGGTGGTCGGTGAATCTCTTTGACGGCGACACAAAGATCGACAAGCTCCTGGACGCACAGGGCTGGACCGGGTTCGGCATTTATTTTTACCTGTGCCAGATGGCTTACAAATTTGACGGATACTTCTACCGTTGGGCTTATGACGATTCTGCATCCACCGCAAGGCGGATGGGGGGCGGCATTGGGTCCGGGACCGTTGAGGAGACGGTGAGATACTGCTTGCAAATTGGTCTCTTTGATCAGGGGCTGTTTGACGGGTGGGGCATCTTAACGAGTAGAGGTATACAGAGGCGATTCTACGCCGCGATCCAGGAGCGGCGCAGAAAAGCCGTCATATCAGATTACTGGCTCCTGAACGATGAAGAATCGAGGGGTCTGGAAAAGTGCGCCTCATATGAGAATGCTCCACCTGCAAATGAGCATTTGCCACCGGCAGATGGTCATTTGCCCCAGGCAAATGCCTATAAAAGTAAAGTAAAGGAAAGTAAAGGAGAGGAGGTACGCGCGTGCGCGCGTAAGGACCCTGATATCGCTCATGTGTTTGGTTACTATTTTGACCACATCTGCCCCCAGATGACCCAAAGGGCAGCGGATGAGTTGAAGGCATATATCAGCGCTATGGGGCCTGAATGCTGCATTCGCGGGATGGACGAGGCCATCGAGGGCGGTGTATTGACTTGGAAATATGTAAAAGGCGTACTGGACGCCAAGCGGAAGCAGGGTGTGAAGAGCATGGAGGACTGGGACGAGCTGGAGAAGCGGAGAAATCAGACAGAACCGCCCACAGCTCCGCCGCGCCCTGCAAAGAGATATCAGACGGTGGAGATCGATGGGAAGCTGGTAGATGTAGAGGTGAAAGCATGAAACAGGGCATATCGCCCGACGTATCGCTTGCCGGGTCCATCCTGATCGACCCCAGGTGTCTGGATGAGGTGCGGCGGACGATTACGCCGGAGATGTTCGGGGACCGGCGGTGCCGGGCCATCTACGAGGCCGCCTGCGAGCTTTCCGACGAGGGAGCGACGGTAGACCCCGTGACGATCCGGAGCCGGGCGGCGGAGTGGGACGACGCCTTCTCGCAGCAGGCCATGGAGATCACGTTGACGGCGGCCAATGTGGGGGCATACTGTGAGGCGCTGCATACGGAGTTTCTGCGCCGGGAACTGCTGGCGGGGATACAGGAGCGGGCGGACGCTCTGCTGGCGGGGCATGACCCGCTGGGAGAGGCGGCGGAGCTGCTGACGCTGACGGAGCGCGTCACAGAGGGCAGCTACGACGCCGGAGTGGTATCGGCGCGGGAGGCGGCGATGGAGCTGCTGGAGGGCCTGGACCGTGCGGAGGACGGGTACCGGGCATTCGTGGAAACCGGCTTTTCGGAGCTGGACCGCATACTGGGCGGCGGGTTGATCCGGGAGGGACTGTACATCCTGGCCGCCCGGCCTGGATGCGGGAAAACCACGCTGGCCGCAGCGCTGGCGGACCGGATGCTGGAGAGGGGACGGCGCGTCCTTTTTGTCAGCCTGGAGATGTCGCGGAAGCAGCTCATGGCCCGCAGGGTGGCGGCGGATGCGGGGCGTGTCACGGCGGCCCAGATTTTGCGGGGAGAACTGTCGGAGGAGGAGCGGAGAGCCGTAGGAGAAAGCCTCGTGAAGCTCGCCAAACGGCCATTGTTTTTTAACAGGAGGTCCTCTTTGAACACCTCTGAAATTCAGTTCATCGCCAAACAGAACCGAGCGGATGTGGTGATCATCGACTACCTGGGACTGATGAAGCACGACGCAGGTAAGAGTCTTTATGAGCGAGTCACTGGCACAAGCAATCAGCTCAAGCGGATGGCACGGGGTCTGGAGACGCCGGTTCTATGTCTGGCCCAGCTCAACCGGGAAGTAGAGGGGCGGCAAAACCAGGAGCCGCGACTTTCCGATTTGCGGGACAGCGGAGCCATAGAGCAGGATGCGGACGGTGTACTGCTCATACACAGGCCGGCGATAGAGGATGCGGACGAATATGGTCCCACACCCATGGAGGTCACAGTGGCAAAGAACCGCCACGGTAGGACGGGGAAAATTGAGCTCAACTGGTACATGAGGAGCGGACGAATACTGGAGGTGCGCCACCTTGGATAGGAGAGTGGCAAGTGTGATCCTGAAAGGGATGGAGATGAAATATCGGGCCATGATCGGCATTGGGTCTGATTTTGACGAGATATATGCGCAGCTCGTGGAGGCGCTGGAAATGGCGGGAAGGGCTTTGGACTATGATTAAATTTATGATCCCATATCCACCCACGAAAGCGGGTAAGACAGCGTGGAACAAGCGGTACGGGCTGAATGCCTACTACGCTGGGAAGCACCATCAGGTGAGGAAAAAAGACGCACAGGAGCTACACACCATCGCCTGGTCGGCGATGAAACAGGCGAAGGTCAGAAAGAAAATGGTGACGGGACCGGTAGAAGTTAGATTCTATTGGGACGACAACTTGGACATTGATAACCACGCCGTCATTGGGAAAGCCGTGGTAGACGCCATGAAGGGCTATTTGCTCCCGGATGATAACCGAAAGTGGGTGCGTAAAGTATCCCACGAGTTTTGGGACGGAGGCGCTATCCTGGTTGAGGTACGGAAATATGAGAAAAATACTGATTTATACCTGTGAGCGATGCGGGATTGAGTTTTCGGGGCGGAACAAACGGAAAGGCCGCATCCTGTGCTCAAAGTGTATGGATATTGAGTGGGAGGCCAGGCGGAGAGAACGGAAACGGACGAAATCAAGACCACAGGGGCAAAGCCTGGCCCAAGTGGCAGCGGAGGCCCGGGCCCATGGGATGACGTATGGGCAGTGGGTGGCGCGGGCAGGAGGAGGAACATAGTGGATATTGATAAGCTGATTGAGGCCATAAGGCTGTGCGGGAGTCAGCCGAACGTCCGGCAGTGCAGAAATTGCGCTTACTATGCGGGCGGGGATATGAGCAGATGCATCCCGCGCATGACGGCGGATGCCTCCGCCGCGCTCTCCGCGCTCCGGGCCGAGCTGGAGCAAGTGAAGCGTGAGAGGGATGCGGCGTATAAACTACTTGGTGGAGAGCCCCCAAAGACCTGTAAGACCTGTGTCCTTTGGGGTGGAAACGGATGGGGACAGTACCAGATCGGGTACTGCGAAGGAGATGACAACCCGCATGGGCCGGATGATTTTTGTTCCATGCACCGCGGGCCGCAGAAGGAGGGATGAGCTATGAACATCGGACTCATTGATGTGGATGGGCATAGTGGGTTCCCAAATTTGGCGTTGATGAGATTGTCGGCATGGCATAAAGCAAGAGGCGACGCCGTGGAGTGGTGGGATGGGTTCAAAGTCTACGACCGGGTATATATGAGCAAGGTCTTTACGTTTTCGCCGGACGTGGAGACCATCATCCGGGCGGATGAGGTGATCCGCGGTGGTACTGGTTACAAAGACTACGGCAGCCTCCCGCGAGAGATAGAGGCCACCTTGCCGGATTACAGCATCTATCCGCAGGTCAAGCACGCGATCGGCTTTTTGACCCGTGGATGTATCCGCAACTGCCCGTGGTGCATCGTCCCGCGCAAGGAGGGGGCAATACGCCCGGACTTTACATGGGAGAAAATAAAGCGATCGGACAGCCGTGATTTGGTGCTCTTGGACAACAATGTGCTGGCACACCCGCATGGGATAGAGCAAATCGACTCAATGGGTCATGCGCAGGTACGGGTGGACTTTAATCAGGGGTTGGATGCCAGACTAATTACAGCGGACGTAGCCAGAATGCTGTCAAAGCTGCGCTGGATACGGTTTGTGCGCCTGAGCTGCGACACAGCGTCTATGCTCCCGGTGATCGAGCAGGCGGTAGCCTATATGAGAGAGGCGGGAATCGCGCCGTTCCGATTTTGGTGTTACATGCTGGTACAGGATGTGGAGGAGGCTCACCGGCGCGCACTGGCACTGGACAAGCTGGATATTATCCCATTTGCTCAGCCGTACAGAGATTATGACGGCGGTGAGCCAACTAAAGAGCAGCGCAGGTTTGCAAGATGGGTTAATATGCGAGCCGCATTTAAATCGTGCAAATGGGAGGACTTCTCGGGATGATTTGGAGATGGGAGGCAATGACCGATGGCAAGGGCGATTGACGGAATTGCTTATGAGGGGAAGGCTGGAACAATTCTAGTGGAAAATCCTTTGCTCGCTGAATATGTAAAACTTGGCCACATTGACCGCCTCCGTGAACTGGCCCAGGCGGACAAAGAGGGGCGGTGCGTGGTGCTGCCGTTAGACGATTATACCTGGACTATTCGAGGGGACATTGTTCGTGGCATTATCAAAGCAAATTGTCGGGCTGCGAAGAAAGAGGCCGAGGCCGCACTACGGAGGGAGCAGGATGATTGATTGGGCAGTCATAAAAAGACTTGGGATATGCTTCCCTGGATGGTTCATCAACGCCCAGGGGGAGTTTATCGCCCACCAAAAGGCAGTGGATTAGCGTCAAGGAGAGGCTGCCGGACCCGCCCGGCGGGGAAACAAAAAAGCCGCCCCATCACAGGGGCGGCTTGGCGCGGGGGAATGCGCGGTAGAGCGCACATTACAGGAGCTCTCTCACATCTACGCCCAGCGCGTCCGCTAGAGCTAGGGCATTGGTGAGGGTGACGTTGCCCATCTTTCCCTCCCCTTGCTCGATGCGTTGGATTTGCCTTGTATTGACGCCGGACCGCGCCGACAGCTCTTCAAGAGTCATGTGTTCTTTGCGACGGGTCCATTCGAGGTTTGTGATTGCCTTACCCCGGCAGTCGCGTCCATAAGACACCAGCGTGCAGACAGTGCAGTCACCGTCTGCACGCTGGCAATCGCCGTATTTCCTCCTCATTTGATCACCATGTTGTAGTATCCACGCTCACCGTCGTTGCCAAGCCGCTCCAAATCATCCAGACTATACCCCCGGAAATACTTGGCTTGCGGGGGAACTCCCAGGCCGGGTAGGTCATGGTGATGCTTGTACAGGTAACGCATAAGCTGTATTTTGACCGGCTCGGTTAAATCATCCGGGATGCCGCCAGGCGCGGCTGCGTCCAGGTGGAGATACCCATCTTTGACTTTGCGGTCATCAGATAGGACATCCCATCCGCGCTCGGTAAATTTGACGACTGCTTTGCCGCCGGAGCAGGACAAGGCGACAAGAGTGATCTCGTTGGCTTTTTCCATGCTGCATCCTCCTTTTTATGCCCTCGTGACCTCCGGGGCGGGATTTCTGTTTTTAGATTTCGCTTTGCCATGCTTCAAATTTTGCGATCATCGTATCATCTGATACCCTGTAATACTCCACGATAATCCTTAAGTCCTCGTTTCCATTTACGGGATTATCTTTTTCCCACCAATCCCAGTCAAAGTTCTCTTGCACCTCTTCTTCAACGTCCACGTCTACAAGCTTGTCGCTGTATGTCTCCTCGTAGTTATATCCGCTCCCGTCAACCCACTCTTTAATCGTGATAACTTCTCTTACTTTCATTTCCTTTCTCCTTCTGCCCTCGCAACCTCCGGGGCGGGACGTTTCCTGCGTTAATATTGCCAAGTGATTTGCTGCCCGTTATCCATATCGACCCAAGCAAGTTTATAAGTCTTTTTGAGGCTGCTGCCGCAGTAGCCGCCAACCGTGACATATACACGGTGCTTCCCGTAGTTTTTCCACTCTCGTGCGTCCAACTTGTAGCTGTCATAGTAGCTCATAATTTTTTCCGCTTTTTCCGTCAGGATTTCGATAGTTCCGTCTGTCAATCCGTAATTTTCCATTTTTGAGTCCTCCTTATGTTTTGCGCTCCTCTTTATGTTCTTATTATACGCTAATATTGTCTTAATGTCAATAGCAAAATGCTAAAATTATCTGATATTTTTGAGGGGGGGAATAACCATTGAATGAGTTCCCGAAGCGGTTGAGGAGGCTGAGGGAGAGCAGGCGTCCAGTGCGGAGTATGGCGGTGACATCCGAACTGATGGGGCTAAGCCACGATGCGCTAAGGCGGTATGAGCGCGGGGAGCGAGAGCCAGGATTGACGGAGCTAAAACTGATAGCCAATTATTACTACGTCAGTTTGGACGATCTTTGTTGGGACGGCGGGGAACAAGAGCATAAATTTTAAACATATCGCAAAAACATTTTGTACATGCCTCCATTTGGAGGTGTAATAACCGGGTCATATGCGACAATGGGAGCGTGGAGGCGAATGCCTCCCGCTCCCTTCCATTTCCTCCTCCTTTCCCATCGCCGGGCCTCCCTCCCGGCAACGGCCCGCAGGCAAAGCCGTAAACCTGCAACATAGCCCGTAAGGGCTATATGTCCTTGTAGCTTATGAGGTAAGAGCGGCCCCATGATCGGGGCAGAGGCCGGTTCGAGCCCGGTCGAGGGCACAGAAAACCACGCCTGCCCTGGTCTCGGGGCGGAAGCGGGGAGATGAGAGACTATCCCCGGCGCGCTTGCCAGCTGAAAACTGCCGCAGTCGAGTGGCACGGGCGGAAAGCGCCGTGTCCGGAGACTAACCCAATTATCCGGGGCGGTGTGACAATCTAAGCGGGGCAGCGCATATATGCCGCGCCTATCCGCATGAGGATATGGACGGCCCTATGGATGTGCCCCGAGCTGCGGCGGGTGGCCCGCAACAAATCAGGAGAGGGCGGGGAGCGGGGGCCGCTCTCTCCTCCGAAAAAACGAAACCATATGAGAGGTGGCGATCATGGCTGCGCGTTTGACGGATAAGCAGAAAAAGAAAATAGTGGCTGATTATCTGGAATGTGAAAGCTATAACGCCACGGCAAAGAAAAACGGCGTTTGCGGGCAGACCGTGCGCCGTGTTGTCGAAGAATCTCAAGGGATCACCGAAAATCTCAAACGAAAAAAAGAGGAGAACACCGCCGACATCCTGGCCTATATGGACAGCCGGAGAAAGCAGGTCTGCGACATCATCGAGGTGGGCCTTGCCGTGCTGCCGGAGAAGATCCAAACCGCAAAAACTGCTTCCGAGGTCACTACGGCAATCGGGACGCTGATTGATAAATGGGCGCTCGTCAAGAGCGAAGGGGAAGAGGGCAAGGTGCAGGTGATTATTGATGTCTGAGGTGCGGCTTTCTTCTGTTATTGGCCCCGCTTTCCACTTGCTAGCCCGTGACGTGTTCCAGCACGGGCACACTCACTACGACCTTTCCGGTGGGCGTGGCTCCCTGAAATCATCTTGTGTGTCATTGCTGGTCCCATTGCTTTTGATAAATAATCCGTGTACTCATGCATTGGTGCTCCGCAAGGTGGCAAACACCATTCGGGACAGCGTGTATGCTCAGTATCTTTGGGCAATTGGAGAGCTGGGCATGGCGCAGTATTGGGATGCCAAAGTCCAGCCAATGGAGCTGATTTATAGGCCGACCGGGCAGAAGATTATGTTCCGTGGCGCTGACGATCCCATGAAGATCAAGTCTATCAAGGTGCCGTTTGGCTATATCGCTGTCACACACTTTGAGGAAAAAGACCAGTTTGCTGGGCGAGCTGAAATCCGCACTATCCTACAATCCACCATGCGCGGAGGCTCCAAATTTTGGAATTTTGAGAGCTACAACCCGCCGATCAGCCGGGACAACTGGGCCAATAAGGACAGCCTGGAGGAGCGGACGGACCGGCTGTGCCACAAGAGTACATACCTGGAGGCCCCGCCTGAATGGCTGGGGGCGCAGTTTTTAGCAGAGGCCGAACACCTAAAGGAAACAGATGAGCGAGCATACCGGCATGAGTACTTGGGCGAAGCTGTCGGGACTGGCGGAAATGTGTTTGAAAATCTGGAGCTGCGGGAAATCACGGATGAAGAGACGTCTCGGTTTGACCGCATCTATCAGGGTGTGGACTGGGGCTGGTTCCCAGACCCATTTGCCTTTATCCGTCTCCACTATGACCGAGCCAGGGAGACAATATACCTAATGGACGAGATATACAAAAATAAGCTGACCAACGAGGAGAGCGCGAAGTTGATTCTTTCCAGAGGATACAAGGATGCTTACATTACCTGCGACAGCGCAGAGCCTAAATCATCAGCAGACTATCGGGCGATGGGCCTCCCGGCCAAAGAGGCAATCAAAGGGCCTGGGAGTGTGGAATACAGCATGAAGTGGCTTCAGCGCCGGAGGATCGTAATTGACCGTCGCAGGACGCCGAATGCCTATGACGAGTTTGTAAACTACGAATACGAGCGCAACAAGGATGGGGACATCATCAGCGGGTATCCTGACGAGAATAACCATCTGATCGACGCGACACGGTATGCGCTGGAGCGCGCGTTCCGCAGAATGGGGGTGACCGCTTGAACGTAATCGACAAACTCAAACAACTGGGCTACGCCACCGTGCCGGAGGAGTTTTACACAAAAGTGCAGGAGTGGAAGTCCTGGTATGTGGGAGATGTGAAGGGCTTCCACCGGTACAAGGTCCGAAACGGAACGAGCATGGTCCGATGCAAGCGGTACACTCTCAACATGGGTAAGAAAATCCCGGAGGACTGGGCAAACCTCCTGATGAATGAGAAGGTAAAAATCACTTTAGAGGGGCAGAAAGAGCAGGCGTTCGTTGACCGAGTGTTCACTGAAAATAATTTCCTGGTCAAAGCAAACGAGATGCAGGAAAAGGCGTTTGCTCTTGGGACAGTGGCTTTTATTCCGCGTGTGGTGGGAATGGAGGCAAAGGAGACTGGGCCCGTTCCAGGCAGCGCAAGAGGCATTGTGATGGACTATGTGACCGTGGAGCACATCTGGCCGCTGGCGTGGCAAAACGGAATCATTACGGAGTGCGCTTTTGACAGCATTGTTACCGTAAACGGAGAGCAATACTGTTACCTGCAAATCCACCACAAGGTCAACGGGCTGTATGACATTGAGAACCGACTATATAAATACCGGAACAACAATGTGGACACCGAAGTGGGCTTAACCTCTGTGCCAAACTTTAAACGGGTGCCACGGGTGGTACATACAGGGTCTGACCGGCGGCGGTTTGTCATTGACCGGCCCAATATCGCAAACAATTTTGACGATTCCCCACTTGGAATATCCATCTATGCAAATTCCATTGATGTTTTAAAGGGCGCAGACGTGGCCTATGACAGTTACGTCAACGAATTTGTCCTAGGGAAAAAGCGCATCATGGTCAAGCCATCTGCCATGAAATACCTAGACGGAGAGCCGGTCTTTGACAGCGACGATTTGGCCTATTATGTGCTCCCAGAGGATGTGAGTGACGGAGCAGTTATTACCCCAATCGATATGACCCTCCGCACACAGGAGCACAATACAGGCATCCAGGACCAGCTCAATTTGTTGTCCAGTAAGTGCGGTTTCGGAGAGACCTATTATCGCTTTGATGGTGGGAGCATCACCACGGCGACACAAGTTATCAGCGAAAACTCCACCATGTTCCGCACGATCAAAAAACATGAAATCATTCTGGAGCAAGTGCTGGTGGAGCTGTGCCGCATTATCCTCCGCCTGGGCAACGCGTCCATGAACGCCGGACTGAATGAGGATATTGAGATCTCTGTGGACTTTGATGACAGCATTATTGAGGACAAATCGACAGATTTTTCCAGAGATATGCAGTTGCTTCAAGCGGGCATCATGAACGATTGGGAATTTCGGGCCAAATGGATGAATGAAAGCCCGGACGAAGCAAAAAAAGCACTTCCTCGGATGGAGGACTTAACCACGGAAAGTCAAACAGAAGTAGAATGAGTGTTATTTTTGCTTTCCTCTAAGCGGTTTCGTCAATGAATCTTCGGGACTCCAACCTAGCCTTTTTATTCTTGCGGAAATAGCATCCGTGCTTAACCCTGTTTCTTCCGACCATTGCGATGCTGTTTCCTACTCGCCCACCGGCAGTTGTCCGGCGAATAATCCCTTTCGCAATCAATACGATCTATGCTCAAATTATCGGCGTAGCCAGAAGATAAGGCCCATGACCTAAACGACGTGTAATCGTCAAGCCATTCTTTGCATACACAAATACCTCTGCCTCCGTAATTTTTGTAACTGATATTGTTTGGGTTGTAACAACGTTTTTTCATTGCCCTCCAAATGTCGTATATGCGTTCTTTCTTTCGGTTCGACGTTGCGCCGTGAGTTGTTGCCCGTTTTTTCGATAATTCTGCGCTAAGACACCCGCAAGATTTTGTTTTTCCTATCTTCAATTTGTAAGGGGGTGATGCCCGGATGAAATATCCATTCTCCTGAATTATTGGACGCCCTCCCGGGAGAAATAGCCGGACTTTACCGCAGCCTGGAGGCAACCCTCCTTGACGAGATATGCTCCCGCCTGAAGCTGTCCGGTCAACTCAACGAGGTCACGGTGCAGGACATACGGGCCCTTCGCTCCCACGGCATCGACCTGACGGAGATCGAAAAGGCGATCCAGCGCACCGCAAGCATCAGCCAGAGCGACCTCGAAAAGCTCCTGGACGATGTTGTGGAGCGCAACCAAAGGTATTACCAAGAGGTCATGGACCTTACTGGGGTGACTGCTCCTGAGACGCTGGTGAGTGCCGCCGACATCGCCGCCATTATGGCACAGGCGCAGAGAGAAATTGGCAACCTGACCCGATCTATGGGCTTTCTGGTGGACAATGGCCGGACAATGCTGGCCCCGGCGAGGGCCTATCAATGGGCGCTGGACAATGCAGAAATGCAGGTCATGAGCGGGGCCGTCTCGTACAACCAGGCCATCAAAAACGCCGTCAAACAGCTTGCAGACAGCGGAATACGCAAGGTTGACTATGAGAGCGGCCACCGTGACCACATTGATGTGGCTGCCCGCCGGGCAGTGATGACAGGCGTGTCCCAACTCTGCGCCAAATACACAGAGCAAAGTGCGGAGTATTTGGAAACGCCCTATTTTGAAATATCCGCCCACATCGGGGCGCGAGATACCGGCGTCGGCTGGCAGAACCACAAGGCGTGGCAGGGCCGGGTTTACTCCATCAGGGCCGGGGACAAATATCCGAGCATCTACGAGGTATGTGGGCTTGGCTATGTGGACGGCCTGGAGGGTGCTAACTGTCGGCATAAACGATTTGCTTTTGTGGATGGCGTGATGGAGCGCACATATACCGACGAGGAGCTGGCCCACATAGATGATGGGCACGACGTGGACTTTGAGGGAAAGCACTACACGGCTTATGAGGCCACACAGAAACAGCGGCAGATCGAGCGAACCGTCCGCAAGCTGAAACGTGAACAGACAGCATATAAGGCCGCAGGGCTGACAGAGAACGCACAGGCGGTGACTGCCCGCATCCGGCGGCTGAACAAAGAATACAAAGCGTTCAGCAAGGAAGCGGGGTTGCCGATGCAGATGGAGAGGATGAGGGTATATGAAGAAGTAAAAGTAGTTGAAAAACCTGCTGTTCGTGATACAATAGAGAAAACGAACGGCGGGGGTTCTCCTGTGCATACTGTCGGAAGAATTGATGTTGAGAAATATAAGGTAGTCGCAGATAAAATCCAGACCGATGAAGTCATTATTACTGATGAGCGGATCGAGCACATTAGAGAGCGCCATCCAAATGATTTTGAACGGTATTCACAATATCTCAAACAGATTGTTGAAGAACCTGACTATATTCTGGAGGCAAATAAGCCAAATACAGCATTTCTTTTGAAAGAGTTTGTAGAGGCGGATGAAAGATTTCAGCTTATTTTGAGACTTGCTGTTGAGGGGGACATTCCGGGATATAAGAACTCTATCATTACATTTCTCAAAGTGGAGGAGAAGCGTTACAGAAGATACTTGCGCACGAAGAAAATGCTTTACAAATCTGAATAAAACGGCTATAATTCAAGTAGAATAGAATGGTTCTTTGAGGTGGACAATTTCGTGGCATCCACACGCCGATGGTATTGACAGGGGAAACCCGAGAGATGCAGGAGAACGCCACGCCTGCCAAAGAACCAGACTACGAGGGAAGGAGGCCGCAGAGATGTGGCTTCCTTTTCCCTTGCTCGGAGGGAAAATGATTAAAGAAGATATTTACGGGAAAAAGTGGTATTGCTGTCCCCATTGCGGAAAGTCTCTTTTCCCAGTCCGAACAGATACCAAAATACAACATATGCCATTTCGATGTAAAGCTTGTAAGCACGACATTGAAGTAAATATTGCATAGAGCCAAGAGCCTGTGAGCCAAGAGCCATTGATTGCTGAACAATCAGCAGTTGATGGCTCTTTTTGTTTGTCAGAGAAGACGCTAAAACCCAAACGGCAGAGAAGCCGAAAATCCCAAACACAAGACAGAGAAGTCTATAAAACCCAAAGGAGAAGCATTATGGCGAACATTGATACAAGCACTATTGAAGGGTTTGACGGCATGACCGCCGACGAAAAAGTAACGGCGCTGCTCAGTTTTCAAATCCCCGACCCTGTTGACCTGTCTGGATATGTGAAAAAGGATGTCTTTGACACGAAAGCAACGGAGGCCGCCTCCCTCGCAAAGCAGCTGAAAACGAAAACGACAGAGGCGGATACCGCCGCCGGGACGCTTTCCACGACACAAGCAGAGTTGGAGGCGCTCAAGCGAAGCTATTATGTCGCATCCAAAGGCCTAACCGGCGAGGAGGCGGAGTTTATCGCCTTCAAGGCCGGGAAGATGGTGGACGACAAGACCACCTTTGAACAGGCCGTGGACGCACTGACCGCCGAGCGGAAAAAGACCACCTTCGACTGGACCGCCCCTGTGGGCGGCGGAAGCCCCAAAACAAGAGAAAACGACGTGATGAACGCCCTGATCCGGGGCGCACTCAAGTAAGAAAGGAGCCTATCAATGGCCGATATTATCGACAGAAGCAGATTGTCCGGGCTGATCCCTGAACCCGTGACCCGTGAGATTATCCAGGGAGCCGTAACAGAGTCCGCCGTGCTGCGGATGGCCCGTCGGCTGCCCAACATGACCAGCAAGACCCAGACCCTCAACGTGCTGGACGCACTGCCCACCGCCTATTTTGTGAACGGCGAGGCGACCACCGGAGCGCCCGACTCCAAGGCATCCCTAAAAAAGACTACCAACATGGCGTGGGACAAGAAGAAAATCTATGCAGAGGAGATCGCGGTCATCGTCCCCATTCCCGAGGCGGTGTTGGACGACAGCGATTACGACATCTGGGGTGAAGTGCGTCCCCGCCTCCAGGAAGCCTTTGGCAAGGTCATTGACGCCGCTATTCTGTACGGCACAGACAAGCCCACCTCCTGGAGAGCGGGCCTCGTTCCCTCTGCCGAGACTGCTGGCACTGTGGTGGCCGCAACCGGTGACATTTTCGCCGATATCATGGCGGAGGATGGTGTGATCGCCAAGGTTGAGGAGGGCGGATACATCCCCAACGGCGTGATGGCCGCCATCCAGATGCGGGCCAAGCTACGGGGGCTGGTGGACAAGAACGGCCAGCCCATCTTCAAGACTGATATGCAGGGTGATACCCGCTACGCGCTGGACGGCATGAGTATGTATTTCCCCGTAAACGGCGCTTATGATCCGGAGAAATCTCTTGCGATTGTGGGTGACTGGAGCCAGTTGGTCTATGCCATTCGACAGGATATGACCTTCAAGATTTTTGATAGTGGTGTGGTGCAGGACCCCACCACCGGTGACATTCTGTATAACCTGATGCAGAACGATATGGTGGCCCTCCGCGCCGTCATGCGGTTGGGCTGGGAGGTCCCCAACCCCATCAACGCTTACAATGCCGACCTGGACAACGCCTTCCCCTTCGCCGTATACGCCGCCGCCACCGGCACCATCAGCGCCGTGGACGTGACCCCCGCTACCCCGACGGTGGAGAAGGGCAGCGGACAGCAGTTTGCCGCTTCTGTGACTGGCACCGGTGGTCCCTATAGCACCGCTGTGACCTGGAGCGTGAGCGGTTCGTCCGCTGTTGCCGCCGGGACGCAGATCAGCGCCGCCGGTTATCTGGCGGTGGACGCCGCCGAGACCAACACCAGCCTGACTGTCACGGCCAAGTCCAAGCAGGATTCCTCCAAGACTGACACCGCCACGGTCACCGTATCGGGGGGTTAAATGAGCTGTTGAGCACGGCCTCGCTCTCCACGCCAGACCTCTCCGGCATGACCAAGGCTGAGCTCCTGGACTATGCGGACGAGAACGGCGTGGAGGGCGTCAGCAGCTCCATGAAAAAGGCCGACATCCTGGCTGTTTTGGAGGCGCTGTGATGGCTTACGCAGACTATGAGTATTATACAACTGCATACCTGGGAACAGCCATTCAGGAGGCCGAGTTTTCCCGCCTTGCCCTGCGCGCAAGTTCCTTTCTGGATTACTACACGCAGGGCCGGGCGGCCCCAAACAGCGAGTTGGACGCGCTGAGAATGGCCTGCTGCGCCATTGCGGAGCAGTACCAGTCAATTGACGCGGCGCAGGCGCTGGCGCAAAAGGCTCTGACTTCCGCCATGAACTCCGGCGGCGAACTGCAAAGCCAGAGCGTAGGCAGCTGGTCCAAGACCTACCGCAGCGGCGGGGACAGCGCTCAACAGGCCCTTTCCTCCGCACAGGCGGCGCAGGCTTCCCTTGCAGCGATCGCCCAGCAGTATTTAGGGACCACCGGTCTCCTATACCGGGGAAGGGGGTGCTCCTGTGGATATGTTCCCCCATGTTGTGACGGTCTATAACACGGATACCACAGAGCTGCCGGAGAACGATTTTAAGCCCACTTTGGTCAACTACATCACCGTTCTGCACGGGGTCCTCCTAGACGCTTCCAAGGGCTCTAATGTGACAAAAAGCGGCCTGGAAGGGGCAGATGCGGTAAACCTGTATATCCCGGTTGGTGTAGAGGCCGTGGACGGCATGACCGGCGCAGCAAAGCGGTACATCGGACCTGTGGAGTACTGGCGGGCGGACGATAAATCTACTCTGTGGACCCTCTCCGTTGGCCGCAACTGCTTTTTTGTCAAAGGCGAGGCCGTGCACCCAGACTGGACGGTGCAGACCATAGAGGCCGCTTATGACGATGTGTACGACGTGACCAAGGTGGACTTCAAGGACTTCGGCGGTGAGATGTCCCACTTTCAGGTCGGAGGCGTATGAGATGCTGAAATTCAGCGTTCACACCGAGGGCCTGGAGTCTATTAAGGATAGGTTGATGCAAGCGTCCTCGGAAGCAGAGCACATTTTGGCTGTACAAATTAGAAAAGATACATCCCCTTATGTGCCTGCACTAACCGGCAGCTTGGACACCAGAACAAGGATAGAAGGGTTCAGCGACGCAGGACTTGGGCCTGGGACTGGCGGCTCAATGATTGTGTACCCGGGCCCCTATGCCCGCTACCTCTACTACGGGAAATTGATGGTGGACCCGACCACCGGAAGCAGCTACGCCCCGAAGGGCGGTACAAAGGTTGTCACGGACAAAAACCTTGTGTTCAGCAAGTCTATGCACGCGCAGGCCCAATCCCACTGGTTCGAGGCCAGCAAAGCGCAGAACCTTGAGAAGTGGGTCCGTGTCGCAGACAAGGCGGTGAAAGATGAGCTCTAACAACGACAAGCCCCGCATGCTGGCGGCAGCAGAGGAAGTGGACAAAATTTCCCGCTCCATGCTGGTGTGGGCCAACACCTTCCCGGAGAAGCCGGTGGATATCATCAAGTATGAGTTCCTGACCGCCGACCAGGGGGACGAGACCGGTATGGCCCTGTCCACCATTCAGGGGACCTATATCACAAAACGATTTATTTTGGGCGGTTATCAGGCGGAGTACCAATTTAAGCTGATTTACCGCATCAAGCCGGGGCGCAGCAATGATAAGCGCCTGGAGGCGGACGAACTGCTGAATCACTTCGGAGACTGGGCAAGAAAAAATCTCCCTGACTTGGGAGAGGAGATTCGGGCGCTCCGGGTAGAGCCCACAACACAGTCCTCAAAATTTGCCGCCTATGAGGACGGCTATGAGGACTACCAGATTTTGATGAAGCTGACCTATGAAGTTGGCGTGTGAAAAACCTTAATGTACAAGAAAGGAATCAAAATGAAATTTTATGATATGAAGGTGCTGGAAAAGAGCATCGTGCCAGTCTACGAGAAGAATTGCGTAGACGGGAGTAATTTCCATGAACAGGTAGTGAATGCCCGTGAACTGTGGAAAGCATTAGAGATTGGTCGAGACTTTTCAAACTGGGTAAAAGATCGACTTGAAGCCATTGGAGCGGTTGAAAACGTGGACTATTGTTTGCTCGCCAAATCTGGCGAGCAAAACGGGCGCGGAGGATCAAACAGAATCGATTATATTCTGACAATGGACACCGCTAAAGAGATGGCGATGCTTGAACGCAACAAAAAGGGCAAAATGCTCCGTCGGTATTTTATCGAAGCAGAAAAACGGTATCGTGAGATGAAGCTCATCCGCGCGCGCTCTAAAGCGGAGCGGCGGTTGTTCACCGATATCCTAAAGGAAGTTCTCCCGGAAAGCCCCAACAAGAAATGGGCATACAAGCAGTACACAGACCTGATCTATAAGCACGTTACCGGATACAACGCAAAGCAGCTCAGGGAGCTGTACGACAAGCCCAAAGGAGCAAATGTGCGAGAGCTTATAACACCGCAACAGTTAAAAGAAGTCATGCGGTATGAACGCATTATTGAAGGCCTTGTAAATCTTGGGCAGAATTACGCCGGAGTAAAGGCAATCGTGGAGAACCCGACGGCATACTTGCCGCAAAAAGCAGGATAATTGAAACTATTCACTTGAAAGGAGACAGTATAATGGCAGATATTGAATTTAACACTACGGCGGGCCAGACCATTGCCCGAGAACTTCTGATCGCCTATCTTAACACAGGGACCGCGGAGTCTCCCTCATGGAGTGCGTTCGGCAAGCGCGTGGAAGACTCCGATGAGGAAATGGACTGGAGCCAGGAGTCCACGCAGGACATCCTGGGGAACACCTGGACCACCATGAAGAAGCCCATCATTACCCAGTCTTTTGACCCCATCCCTATGGACGCCGGAGACGCTGCCGCAGTAAAGCTGTGGAATCTTGGTGTAAAGGACCAGAACGCCCAGTCTCTTGCCAACCAGGATATGCTGATCGCTCATTTCTACGCTGATTCCGGCAAGGCCACCTTTGCAGAGCGGTACAGCGGGAGCGCCATTGCCGTGACCCGCATTGGCGGCGAGGGCGGAGGCAACCTGGAAATTTCCACAGAGATCACCTACGGCGGCGAGCGTACCCTTGGTACGGTGACGAGAACCGGCAGCACGGTCACCTTTACTCCTGACGGGGCGGTGTAACACATGAAGGAACTGAACTTTGAATCGGGCCTTGTTACTTACTCCCTGAACGGAAAGTGTGAGGTCACATTTAACCCAACCGACAGCAACTTTGTGGAGCGCCTTTATTCCGCCTTTGAGGAACTAGACAAGAAGCAGGAGGGGTACAAGGCCCAGGTCGAGAAGATGGCAAACAAACGAGAGGTGTTTGACTTTGCCAGGGAACGGGACGCGGAAATGCGGGGAATCATCGACGGCCTGTTTGGCGTTCCAGTGAGTGATGTACTCTTTGGCGATATGAACGTTTACGCTGTGGCCGCTGGGCTTCCGGCGTGGTGCAACCTGATGCTGGCCGTGATGGACGAAATCGACAGCACATACACCAGAGAACAGAAATCAACCAATCCGCGCATTGCAAAATACACTGCAAAATATCAGAAGTACCACAAGTGAGGTAGTACGGCATGGGTTACGGACTCCCAAAAAGTGTTGAAATAGACGGGCAGGAATTTGCCGTTCGCTATGACTTCCGGGTCATCCTGGACATTTTCGAGGCAATAAACGACCCGGAACTAAGCGACGAGGACCGTGCCCTTGCCGTGCTCCATATGTTCTATGTGGACTTCGAGGCGCTGACCGACTACGACGTTGCGTTAAAAGAGTGCTTCAAATTTATCAACGGCGGCCAGGAGCAGGAGTGGCAAAAAAAGCAGCCCCAGCTTGTGGCGTGGGAGCAAGACTTCCAGTACATCGTGGCGCCGGTCAACCGGGTGCTGGGCTATGAGACCAGGGCGTTAGAGTACGACCAGGAGGGCAACACAGGCGGCGTACACTGGTGGACCTTTCTTTCCGCGTACATGGAAATTGGAGACTGCCTGTTCGCTCAAATCGTTGGCATTAGGAGCAAAAAGGCAAAAGGCAAAAAGCTGGATAAGACCGAACAAGAATTTTACAGAAAAAATAAAGAAATTGTAGACATAAAGGTCTGCTACACAGAGTCGGAGGAAGCACTAATCAAGGCGTGGACATAAAAAAGCCGCCCCCAAAGGAGCGGCCTTGGTCATCCATTTGGGTAGACCGTAATCACATCGCTTTCCGTCAATTGGTTCAGCGTCTCGCTATTTAAGACAGAAAGGCGGAACTCCACTTTTTCAACATCTTCAAGCGGCGTCTCACAGAACACGATGAAGGAGCCAGTCACACTTTTCCCTGAAAGAGCAGTCACGGGCAAGCCTGTCCCTGTGGAACAATGAGAATTTTCCACATAGACATCATCGAGCACGTACATTTGCTCTACGTCGCCTGTGTTGTCCACGGAGAGGGAGACATAAAAGCACCCATCCACTAAGTCGGAGCTGGAGCAGCCCTTGTACTCCGCCTCGAAGCCATCACCGGAAAATGTCAAGGTTTTGGCTGTGTGGTCGCCCTGAGTGTTCTGGGCGCTGGACGTTCTACCGCCCATGGAACCGGCCACGACGGCCACACAGCCAATGACGGCGATCACCGCTACCACCGCGCAGGCAACATAGACGCCCTGGTGCTGTTTCGCCCCGCAGCGGGGGCAGGCTTTTTCCGACTTTGCGATTTCCGCCCCGCAAGTCTTACATTTCATCAGTTTTCCCATTTCAATTTCCCTCCAAAGGTGGTGATTTTATGGCAGCAGATGGTTCCATCATCATTGACACCAGAATTGATGATAAAAAAGCGCAACAGGGACTAAACCGACTTAACCGGAAGATTCAAACGCTCAACGACCAAATTTATGTCAAGCAACAGCAGAAAATGCCTTTGGTGGAACAGTCAAAGGAACTGGGTGCGCAGCTTGACGCCGCAAAGGCAAAGTTGGCTTCTCTCCAAAGCACAAGCTACGGCGGTGTAGGTAAAGCGGAAATCCAGGAGCAAAAGGAGCAGGTGCGTCTGCTTCAAAGCGAATGGAACAAGGTACAAGGTCAGGTTGAAAGCTACAACAACGCAATCAGTAAGGCAAGCTTAGAGCTTAACCTGTCAAAAGAGCGGGCCGGAGCCATTCAGGCGCAGCTTGCTACCGGAAGCGCTAGTGGGAAAAAACTGGCTAATTTGATGAATCAGGCCAGAAAACAGGCGTCTCGTTTTGCTGACAACACCGGGCGGGCAATCGGAATGAGCCTTATGTTCAGCTTTGCGTTCCGGGCGGTGACTGCGTTTACAGAGTGGATGGGGAAAGTCATCAAAGTAAACGATGAAGCGTCGGAAGCCGTTGGACGGCTCAAGGGCGCTTTACTGACGATGGTTCAGCCGCTTTTCAACGTCATTATACCAGCCTTCACAACATTTGTAAATATTCTGAGTCGAATCGTCACCGCCATATCGAGCGTTGTATCCGCTATGTTTGGCATGACGCAAGAGCAGGCGGCAAAGGCGGCGGAGGAACTGTATAAGGAAACAGAAGCCCTGAACGGTGTAGGGAACGCGGCAAAAGACGCGGAGAAGTCGCTTGCCAGCTTTGACACCATCAATAAGCTGTCTGAAAACGAACAAGGGAGAGGCGCTGGAGCGGCTGCTTCGAAGGGCATCAGCCCGATTTTTGAGGATTTTAACACAGAAGAATACAAGCGGAAAATTGACGAGCTGACGGCGTATGTTTCTGGTGCACTACTTGCACTTGGCGCTCTTCTTGCCTTTTCTGGCGTCAATGTCCCCCTCGGCCTTGCGCTTATGGCGGCGGGAGCAATCGGACTTGTTTCTGTGCTCGCTGAAAACTGGGGCGCTCTTGATGGTCCTTTGCAAGCGGCCATTACAAGAGTCCTTGTAATTCTTGGCACGGCAGCTTTGGTAATTGGTGCAGTATTGGCGTTTTCCGGTGCAAATCTTCCTCTTGGCATCGGGCTTATTGCGGCTGGAGCCGCGGCTCTTGCAGCGGCGGCGGCCATAAACTGGGGGTCAATGGATGCCGAAGTGAGAAACACCATTACCGGCATTTTGGAAATCGTAAGTGGTGCGCTTTTGGTTCTGGGCGCTGTCTTTACATTTTCTGGTGCCAATATCCCCCTTGGCATTGGGTTACTGGTGGCTGGGGCCGTGGCTCTTGCAGCGGCCATTGCGCTTAATTGGGATGGCGCGACCACAAGTATTAAACAGGTAGTCACAGACATTTTGCTTTTGGTGGGAACAGCTTTTCTGGTGATTGGCGCGGTTCTTATATTTTCTGGCGCAAATCTTCCTCTTGGCATCGGGCTTATGGTAGCTGGAGCCGTTGGGCTGGCTTCTGCCGCCGCCTTAAACTGGGAAACCGTTCAGGCGGCTTTACAAGGCCCTATTGGAGCTATTATCGCCGCTGTCAGCGCAGCACTTCTTGTTCTTGGCGCGGTTTTCGTTTTTACTGGCACAAACCTCCCTCTTGGGATTGGCCTTTTGATCGTGGGGGCCGTAGGACTTGCAACAACGGCAGTTGTTAATTGGGAAACAATTCAAACGGCAATGCAAGGCCCCATCGGGGCGGTGACTGCAATAGTTAGCGGCGCTTTGCTTGTGCTTGGCGTGGTTTTGCTGTTTACCGGGGCCGGTATACCGCTAGGACTTGGGCTGATCGCCGTAGGAGCTGCCGGGCTTGTTCTCGCAATCACGCCAAACTGGAATTTCATTCAGGATGCAATTTCTGGGGCCTGGGACAGCTTTGTATCCTGGTGGGATGCTGGGCCAGCCAAATTCTTTACGCTGGATTATTGGGCAAACCTCGGGGAAGACATACTCAATGGTTTGCTTAACGGGCTTAAAAGCGTTTGGTCGAGTGTAACAAACTGGGTGTCAGAAAAAGTCGGCTGGATAACAGGCCAATTCACAGACGCAAAAAATTCTGCGCCAACAATAAATTCTTCCTCAACCAGAATGTCTGCTGCTATTAGCACAAAAAGCATTCCGGCTCTGGCCCGTGGCGCCGTCATTCCGCCCAACCGGGAGTTTTTGGCTATTCTGGGTGATCAAAAGAGCGGGACCAATATCGAGGCCCCCGCATCTGAAATTGAAGCTGCCGTTGCTCGCGGAATGCAGTCGGGCAGTGGGGGTTACGGCGGCCAGCTCACGATTACTATAAAGCCCGCATCCGGGTTAACGCGATACCTGAGTTACGAGCTGGACGACGAGGCAAAGCGGCGTGGATATAAATTAGTCAAGGCTTGAAGGTGATACATATGAGCGCAAATTATATCAAAATCAATGGTCAGTCCTTCGACGCCAAAGTAGCGATCTCAGACTACGAAGAAAACTTTAACGTGCTGGATGGAGAAAATGCAGGGCGAGTAAAGAATGGGAGCATGGTCAGGGATGTCATCGGTACATATATTGGACATAAAATTACTTTTTTCAGCGCAAGCAACGCAGAAGGGTTCGATGCCCTATGGGATTACCTGGTGCAGCACTCTGTGGACGACTTTGTAACACTTGAAGCCGCCGATGGGCAAAGCACCATTATATACGAAGCATATTATACATCCGGCAAAAGAAAAATACGAACGGTGCAGGACGGCGTAAATTACTGGGACGAAATAGAAGTCAATTTTGTCCCAGTTAACCCGCAGGTGACGCCATGAGCTATAAAATTATATATGGGGACCGGACCTTCACAGCCAAGGATATCAAGGAGGGACATTGTTTCATCGGAAATTCCATTGCCGGGGACGAGCTCACAATTGATACATTGGATGTGACGGTCAAAAGCTTTGACACGCAGTTCTTCCCGCTGACGGACTCGGACGGATATCTCCTGTGTGATTCAAACGGACACTTCCTTGTAGCCAGGCCCAGACTGGATGATCTGACACAGTATGTCTATGGCGAGCCAGTATATTACTACCATGACGATGTGCTGATCGGTAAGTTTTTCTTGTCATCTGTGATGCGGGTGGGGCTAATCCATTATAAGCTCTCCTGCATTTCAGGGGTCGGTCTGCTGGATAATACCCAGCATTACGGCGGCATGTACACGGGACAAGCCCTGTCCGATGTAGTCGCAGATATTATTTCCGGCACGGTAGAGTACAGCATAGACGAGGCATATCAAAGCATCCCCGTCTATAACTGGCTGCCCATCGGGACGCGGAGAGAAAACCTCCACCAGCTTTTGTTTGTGATGGGGCTCGCACTGAAAAAAGACGCGAACGGAATGATACGGATCACAGCTCTCACGGACAGCGACCCAGCAGAGATCGAAGAGAGTCGTTTGTTTTCGGGCGGCAGCATTGATTACAACACACCGTCCACGGCGGTTTCGGTCGCGGAACACACATATATAGCATTTGCATCAGACGAAACGGTTACGTTGTTCTCGGGTGAAGCGGCGGCGGAAGATATTATTACGCCGAATGGAGCCAAGGTGTCTGGTGTGCTTGTGCCGTTTGATAACCCGATACACGATCTCCAAATCGACAATGGGGAGATTTTAGAGAGCGGCGTAAACTACGCCGTACTGGCACAGAGCTCAGATTGCCTCCTCACTGGTCAAAAGTATACGCACATTGTACGGGAAATTTTACGCGGCGAGGCTGGGGCCAGCAAGGACAACACCGCTACTGTTACGGACGCGACGCTTGTAAATCTGGCAAATTCCGAAAATGTGGCCGAGCGCGTACTTGCTTACTACAGCAAAGCACGCACTGTCTCCAATGATCTCGTGGTCGGTACAGAGCGCCCAGGCGACCCAATAAGCATGGATGACCCGTTTGGAGACCCCATGACGGGCATTATAAAATCCATGGATATCAATATATCCAATTTGCTCAGAGCGCAAACCGAATTTGTGGAGGGGTACACACCCACCGGAATTGGCAATTATTATGAGCACCTCCTTATCATCACCGAAGATGGGACGGTCACAATCCCGGCAGAAGCAAAAGGCAGGGTGCGCCTTGTCCTCATCTCAGGCGGTCAAGGCGGCGCATCCGGCGAAAAAGGCGCAGACGGCACCAATGACAGCCAAAGCGACGGAAACGGCGGTAAGCCTGGTGCGGGTGGTAAGGCTGGTAAGGGCGGTTCCGGAGGCCGCATTTACATTGCCACGATCCCGGTAACTCCGGGACAAACCTTTGCGGTAAAAATTGGGCGAGGCGGAGTCTACGGCTTTTATTCGGAGGACGGATCGGAAGAAGGCTCGTTTGGAAGAGACACCACTTTTGGGGAATACTCCACCGCGAATGGCCGTGCGTCTGAGACCGGATTTGTCGAAATGTTCAGCGGGGTCGCATACGGGCTGCCCGGTGATGACGGTGTGAACGGCGGCAGCGGCAGTGGAGAAGACGGCGCGGGAGAAAGCGTCATATATAATGGCGTTACATACACACCCGGCGCACAGGGAGAAACCGCGAGATACGAAAGCAGCAAAATGACCGTAGTAGGCATTGGCGGCTATGGCGGCGGTGCAGCAGCAGGCCACAACGGGAAAGACGGCGACTCAGGCTCCGCAGCTTATAATGGCGGAGATGGATACGGCACTGGCGGTGACGGCGGTGCGGGCGCGGACGCGGATGCTCCGGCCACTACTCAGTATCGTGGCAGAGGCGGAACGGGTGGCAACGGCGGCGGCGGTGGCGGTGCAGCAGGCGGCGCGTCGAATAACAATGTGGCAACCAATAAATGGGATGGCGAGAACGGTATCGGCGGTGCGGGAAGCCATGGCGGTACAGGCGGCCTGGGAATTGCTTTTTTGTACTATTGAGGTGGTAGCGTGGCAAGTATTATAAAAAAACTGATCAACGGGATTTTGGGCGACGTGGTACAGCTTGATCACTCCGCCCAAGATATTGACGACACCATCACAAAAACGTCCCAACTCACCGGGCGTAATCTGCTGGATAACTGGTATTTTGTGAATCCTATTAACCAACGTGGTCTGGATAGCTATGCAAATAGTAGTGGACTCTATGGTATTGATAGGTGGAAGATACTTTCAGGGCTTTCAAATTTTTGCTACGTTGAAGTTAATGATGGTTATGTGGCTATTGTGAATGCGAATACAACGCCAGGTAATTATATCTATATCGCCCAATATTTTGAGTATGAAATCACGCCAGCTGGCGTTTCTCGGACAGTAAGCATTATGGACAAAGACGGGGTTGTGAGGTCCAGCACAAACTCCAATGGTATTAACTGGGTATATGGCGATGGGATTTATATTTATCAGGGCGACGCTAAGAGTCTGAACATCAGATTGGATGCTGGCAAGCGGTTGGATATGAAAGCAATCAAGCTTGAACTTGGTTCAAGTCAAACCATTGCCCATCAGGACATAGCAGGAAATTGGATGCTGAACGAAATCCCGGATTACGGGGAGCAACTGGCACGGTGTCAGAGGTACTATCAAATTTTCGCGACTCAGTTGGTTAGACCGACAAACAAGGACGATTTTAGGCCTGTAATGAGGACAACCCCTGCGCTTAGCACAATTACAATCGGCAGCACAACGTATTATACAGCTAGTGCAGAACTTTGAGGAGGCCAAAATGGACAATACATCAAGAGTCTATATCAAAACAGATGACCAGGGCCGGATTATCCGATGCGAGGGCGAATACACCCTGCCAAGCAATTTGGACGGGTGGGTGCTTATCGAGGAGGGACCGCCCTGTGACCGTCTCAATTTAGCCCAGACGCATTATTTTGAGGGAGGGCTTTACACAGACGATGGTATCCCCCGGTATAAGCTGGAGGACGGACAGACGGCAGCACGTACCGATGAGGAGATCGAGGAGGACCGTGCGGCGCTTCCTGAGCCGAAACCCTCTGACCTCACGGCGCGCGTGGAAGCACTGGAAGAAATCACGGCGGCAATTGAGAGAGGGCTATCCACATGAAACTAAGAGCAACAGGACAAACGCTGGAACTTGTAGAATCCGAACGACTGGTATCCGGGTCGGTAGAAATCTACACGGCAGCATTTGAATTTGATCCGGCCTGGGATGGATATGCAAAAACAGCGGTGTTTACGGACGATATGGGCCGCAGCGCTGAGATCGCATTGACAGATAATACATGCACAGTCCCGTGGGAAATCCTTCGGGCGGGCAAGTACATCCATATAGGCGTATATGGAGTAAATGGGGACAAGCGATATCCGACGATTTACACGGCAAATGGCCTCAGGGTCTTTGAGGGTGCATTGCCCGCAAACCCATCTCAGCCTCCAAGCCCCACAGAATATGAGCAGCTATTGAGCATGATCGGAGACACAGCGGCCCTTAAAACCACGGACAAGTCCTCTTTGGTTGCGGCAATCAATGAGATATACCAAGCAGGCGGCGGCGGAAAGTCCGTTACAGATGCCCAAGTAAATGAGGACGGCGACCTTATCATCACCCTGTCAGACGGCACCACCATCAACGCGGGGCATGTAGTGGGCGCGGATGGTGTGCAAGGACCGGAAGGACCTCAAGGGCCGCCTGGCACGGAAGGAGAGCAGGGACCAGCGGGGCCCAAGGGAGACACCGGGGGGCAAGGCCCGCAGGGGCCAAAAGGTGACACCGGAGACACCGGCCCGCAGGGTCCCGCAGGTGCGGATGGCGTCGGCCTCCCCACGGTGACCGCAGAGGACAACGGCATGTATGCGGGCGTGGTGGACGGAGCGTGGGGCAAAGTGAGCGCGCCGGGTGGAGGTGGAGAGTGGACGCTGCTATGGGACCATACATTTTCAGAATCTGACGTGGGTACGGCATACTGGGAATGGAATGTAACCGACATAACAGAGATATCAGTCAGGACCTGGGGACTGCTGTCAAATCAAACGATGGGGTGGCAGCTAAAAGTCAATGGGGCAAGCCTCACAAATAACGTGGCCGTCCGCAACACGGATGGCATCAAGCATCAAATCATACATGCCATATTTGCCGGAGCCCATTGGATCACACGGATATCCACCTATGACTATGACGCGATGTCTGCGTCCTCGCTAAATAATACGGCATCGCCCACTGGCGCAAATATGGGAGATGGTAAAGCCCAAACGATCCAGTTTGCCCAAAGCGCCGTACAGGACTACCAGATATATAGCGGACAAGTAAAGATTTGGGTGAGGTAGCGATATGTACAAAGTAATAGATAATGTCAAAATCCTCATGACAGCAGAAGAACTCGCGGAGCTGGAAGCCATGGGACAGGCCCAGCCCCCCATCTCGCCCACAGTGACGGAACGGCTCTCCGCGCTGGAGGCGGCCATGCTGGAGCTGATGATGGGAGGGACGGGCGATGGTTGAGTTTATCCGCATCCAGTATCGTCTGGGCCGTCTGACGGCGGAGCAGGTGCGCTTCATGGCCCCGAAGTGGATCACTGCCGATCAGGCGGAAGAGATTATCCATATGTGACAGGCCGATAGGCCGGAAAGGAAAATTATTATGAAGCATCTGTACGAGTACATCAATGAGATCATGGACATCGCCTCCGTCAACCACGCGGAGCCGCAGCACGCCAAGGATATGTTTTTGAGCAATATCCGCAACGCCGGGGACCCCACGCTGCCCCACTACAGGGGCGCGGGGAATGTGGACTACGCCGCGCTGGCGGAGGACCTGCCCAGACTGACCCGAGAGGGAGCGGCCCTCACTCAGGCGTTATTTGACCACTACAAGGCGCTGGTGGAGCTACACAGGGCTGGGCGGTACGCCGAGGCGGTGGAGCTGATGCGCGGGGCTGTGGAGGCGGCTGAGGGCGATGAGTAAGTACGTCGCCTCCATCCCACTGGGGGACATCGAGCGCGTCCAGATATACATCAACAAGTCGGTCAAGACCCTGGCCGAGATCAAGGCGGAGACCGGGGCGGACTATCTGATTAACGGCGGACTGTACCAGGGGCCCAAGGCTGTGTGCCACCTTCGGGCGGATGGGCGGACCTATGCTAAGGACCCGTATACCTACTGGGGCTATGCCTGGGACACAGGGCCGGACATCACCCTGCGCTCTGTCCCTGCGGCGGAGCGGCGGAATTACATCTGCTGTGTGTGTCTGTTGCGGGGTGGGAAAGCCGAAACGCTGATTTATAACCGGGATGTAGGGGGCAGCAGGCCCAGAACAGCCATAGGGCTCAAGGACGGGGCGCTGTGCCTCTACTGCACCGACAGCGGGCGGACGCCGGAGGAGCTCCAGGCCGAGCTGCTGGCCCTGGGGTGGGAGAGCTCCGTCATGCTGGACGGCGGCGGCTCCTCTCAGTGTGATCTGGCGGGGAAACGGATCGTCAGCAGCCGGAAGGTACACAACCTCATCTTGGTCTACAAACGTAAGAGGGCCCCATCCGAGCCCGACGACAGCGATAAGGAGGACAAGCCTATGAGCACAAAATACACCGTATGTCTTGACCCCGGCCACGGACCGGATACGGTCAATGGGTCTCCAGACGGGAGTTACAAAGAGAGAGAATTTGCCTGGGATATGTATACCCGCATCCGCCCGCTGTTGGAACGGCATGGCGTCAATGTGATCTGCACCAGGACGGAGGACACCAAGCCCAGTCTGACCGCCCGTTGCGAGGTGAGCAACAAGGCGGGAGCGGACCTGTTTGTCTCTCTGCACTCCAACGCCGATGGCGGCTCCGGCTGGGGGACGGCGCGGGGGCTGCTGGTCTATACCTCCAGCGGGCCCATGACGGCCAAGCGCAATGTGGCTGCCACTGCCATTGTCAACCGGGCCCACGAGGCCGGGGTACGGCTCCACGGAAGCGGCGTCGCCCACCAGATCGAGTACACGGTGTTGGCAAAGACCGACGCACCCGCCGTGCTCATCGAGTATGGATTCCACACCAACCAGGAGGACATTGGTCTGCTGAAAGACATCTCCTACCGGGACAAGCTGGCGGAGGCCACGGCAATGGGCGTGTGCGATTTCCTGGGCGTCACCTGGACGGCGGAGAGCGGCGGGGATGGCACAGATACCCCGGCCGCCGATCGGGCCGCTGAGGCGTGGCAGAAGGCGAAGGACAAGGGCGTCCTGGACGGCACACGGCCCACAGACCCGGTCACCCGGCAGGAATTGGCCGTGGTTTTAGATAGATTAAACTTGATTTGACGGAGGTACTTATTATGGATATCACTGAGCTTGGCATTGCGGCACTGCCCGCGATCACTGTCATCTGTCTGCTGGTGGCCCAGGCTGCCAAGGCTACGGCGCTGGACAACAAATGGCTCCCGGTCATCTGCGGTGCGGTGGGCGGTGTGCTGGGTGCGCTGGCGATGCGCATCATGCCGGACTACCCGGCGCAGGATTACATCACCGCCGTGGCCGTGGGCATCGTCTCCGGTCTCGCGGCAACCGGCGTCAATCAAGTCTATAAGCAGCTCACCGGAGGTAAGGAGGGCTAAGCGATGGAGTGGACCACAGTAACAGTGATTATCGCCCTTGTGGGCCTTGGGGCGGCAATTATTAAGCCGATTGTATCACTCACGAGGTCCATTACTGAGCTGACAATCCAAGTCAAGGGGCTGCGTACCGATATGGATAAGCAGACCGAGCACAACCGAGAGATCCACAAACGCTTGTGGGACCACAATGATGAGCAGGATGATCGGCTGGACGACCACGAGCGGCGGATCGGCTCCCTGGAACACAAAGTATAAGATAATCCCTGACCTGGCATTTAATTTGATATCTTTGAAGAGGGAGTGTAAATGTGGGAGCGCACGTTAACATGCCCGAAACCCTGAAAAATTTATTGCGGTCGGAGATTGAACAGGCAATTTATCAGGCAAATCTCGGTAAAATAGACACCGGGATAGCGCAAAGGTATTTGATAGAGCAAATACCTCAAATTGATATCGCAGCGGAATACGGGTGTGAGCGCTCCACAATATCAAGGCGGCTTCCGCGCATCATTGATAAGGTAGAATCGACTGCCCAAAGGCTAAATTACACATAATTTCACAAAACACGCACACGCCTTCACTGGATTGCCACCCAGTGGAGGCGATTTTTTTGTATAGTAAAGGCAGAGGTGATCCTTATGGGAAACGAGATGATAACACGGCTTATCAACTGCGGATTCTCCGAGCCAAATGCCAGAGATATCTATTACCGGTATTATATTTGCGGAGATTTTGATGGACTCGAATCCTTTTTGTGCGCAAATGAGAGCATAAAAATAAAAGCAAATGCTCAAATCTCAACTGCGGAGAAAAATGGAGAATGGGAAGATATATCAAATACAATGCAAACCCAGACGGAAAAAATGTAGGGGACTGCACAGTCAGAGCAATTTCTACAGCACTGGACCAAAGCTGGGAGGAAACTTACATTGGATTAGCTCTCCAGGGGTTTTTGATGGGCGATCTTCCCTCAGCAAATTCTGTATGGGGTGCCTATCTCAGGTCTAAAGGCTTTGTACGCCGTATTGTGCCGGATACTTGCCCAGACTGTTACAACGTGTCTGATTTTGCAGAGGAACATCCGGATGGTACATATATTTTAGCTCTGTCAGGCCATGTGGTATGTGTCAGTGGCGGGAACTGGATCGATACATGGGATTCTGGTGGTGGAGTCCCGTTATATTACTGGTGCGAAAGAAAGGATGAATCTTAAATGGCATTTGCTCAACCCTATTTTGGCGGCTATCAGCCTGGGTATTATCAACCACCTATGCCGGATCAGCTTGCGCAACTGCGGCAGAATCAGTTCCAGCCAATCGCGCAGCCCGTAGTACAGCCGCCCCAGATGCAGCAGCCGCAGCAAAATCAGCCCACATCCAACGGGATTATCTGGTGCCAGGGTGAAGAAGGCGCAAAAGGATTTTTGGTTGCGGCGGGCAATAGCGTGATGTTGATGGACAGCGAGTCCAGCACGTTTTATATCAAGAGCACCGATGCGTCCGGCATGCCACAACCGCTGAGGATCTTCGACTATACCGAGCGCACAGCTACACCTAAAATTGCGACTCCGGCCAATATGCCCCCCAATGTAGAGTTTGCTACAAAAGCGGAGGTTGAGGCCCTGGCGGCTCGTTTAGACGCTCTGACAATCAAAGATACTGCCAAGCCCGCGAGAAAATCTGCGAAGGAGGATACAGATAATGCCTAATCCGCTCTTTTCTATGCTCGGAGGCAATATGCCCTCTATGTCTGGACCAATGGGTAATTTTGCACAGATGATGCAGCAGTTTCAGCAATTCCGGGCGAATTTCCAGGGGGACCCGAAAGCAGAGGTGGAAAAACTGCTGCAATCCGGAAAAATGAATCAGAGTCAGCTCAACCAATTGCAGAATATGGCGAGACAATTCCAGCAGCTTATGCCCAAATAAGGCTATAATCGTGGCCACGATTTAATATAGCAACCTTAAAATTATTTTGTAAATGCGAAAGGAGACTACATATGTCTTTGAGTTCTGATGGTACTGTGATGACTATGCCTGTTGCACCCACCAATATGGGCGGAAACGGCTTCGGCGGCTTTGGCGGAGATGGTGCGTGGTGGATTATTATCCTGTTTTTGTTTGTTTTCTGCGGCTGGGGCAACAACGGCTGGGGAGGAGATGGTGGCGGCATGAACGGCGGCGTCGGTTCTGAGGTCCAGCGCGGATTTGACCACTCCTCCGTTGTAACCAAGCTGGACGGCATCACCCAGGGTATTTGTGACAGCACCTATTCCCTCAACAACGCCATCAATACCGGCTTCTCCAATGCGGAACTGTCCCGGTGCAATCAGCAGTCGGCCCTGATGCAGCAGCTCAACAATATGGCTATGCAGGCTCAGAACTGCTGCTGCGAGACCCAGCGGGCGATTGACGGCGTGAATTACAACATGGCAACCAATACATGCGCCCTCCAGAACACCATGAACAACAACACCAGGGACATTATTGACAATGCCAATGCCAATTCCAGGGCCATCCTCGATTATCTGTGCCAGGATAAGATTTCTACTCTCCAGGCCGAAAATCAGAGTCTCCGGCTGGCTGCGTCTCAGGCGAACCAGAACGCGGTACTCCAGGCGGCTATGGATGCGAATACTGCGGAGATTCTTCGCCGCACCGCACCTCTGCCCGTCCCGGCTTATCAGGTGGCAAACCCCTATACAGGTGTTTATGGAAGCTGCTGCAATCCCTGCGGCTGCTAAACTGCATAACTGCATCTATTTCGTGACATCACGAAATTGTTCGGCCCCGTGCCGATTTTGAACATAGCGGCGGGGCAATGGCCTCGCCGCTTATTTTAACCGCCTCGATTTCGAGGCATTTAAACTGGTCGATTTCGACCACTTTAGAAAGGACTGATTTTATGGCTGAATTTACTGGCGTATTTGTTCAACAGGTGGCCGCCGGGCAGAATGTGGCCTTTACTGAGACTCCTGTCAGTGGCTCTAACTGCATTGTCCACCGGGAGGGCGCTGGGATTGTCACCCTCCGGGGGCAGACAAACCAGTGCCGCGCCCGCTACAAGGTCGTGTTTGGCGGGAACATTGCGATTCCCACCGGTGGGGCAGTGGGCCCGATTTCCCTGGCGATCGCCGTTGAAGGGGAGGCCCTGGGCAGCGCCACCGCTACGGTGACCCCCGCCGCAGTAGGCGATTTCTTTAATGTATTCGCTGCGGTATTTGTTGAAGTTCCGCGCGGCTGCTGCGTGACGGTGGCAGTACGCAACATCAGCACAGAAACGATTGAGGTCAGCAACGCGAACCTCATTGTTGAGCGAGTAGCCTGAAAGGAGAGGATACTATGAAAGCACTATATGACCTGAAGGATAAGCTCCAGGACGAACTGGACGAGATTGCCCGCAAGCCCGAAATGTCTGCCGGTGATCTGGAGACCGTCCACAAGCTCACTGACACCATCAAGAATATCGACAAAATCTGTGCACTGGAGGAGGACGGCGGGTACTCTGAGGCCGGAGACTATGAGGGTGGTGCTTATGGCCGTGGCTCCAGTTATGCAAACCGTGGCAAGCACTACGTCCGGGGCCATTACTCCAGAGATGGGCGCGGTGGTTATAGCCGTGACGGGCGCATGGGCGGATATAGCCGCCATGATGCCAAAAAAGCCATGATGGAGCAGGCCCGCGATATGATGGAGAGCGCGACCAGCGAGCATGAGCGTGAGGCTATTCGGCGGTTTATGTCTGAGCTGGAGCGAGACTGATAGGGGGTGCCCCCTTTGCTTGACCGCAAGGAGATAGATATTGAGATAGCTCGCCTGGAGTATGGGGAGAGCAGTTACCCAGCCTATGCAAAGTTAGCCAACCTCTACACCATCCGCGACCGCATGGATCGCCAGGAGCGCCAAATGCCCTATGAGGTATCCTACTCCGCTGCTCCGGCAGCCCCCGAAAATTCCTCGGTAGTTGGGGACTATGGAGACAGTGATTTCCTGCGGGCCGCCTCCGGTGTTGACCAGCACGACGCCTGGGCGATCATGGATGACCTGATGGACACGTTGCACACCGTCAATCCTCGCGTGTACGAGGGTGTAATGCGCAAAATACGGGCACTATAAATCTAGGCCCCCAAAAGAAGGGGGCCTAGACTTTTTTGCCAACTCGAAAAGACCTCAAAGGCGGCTCTTTGATTATATACATTAAAATTCAGTTCAACGATATTTAAATGGTCGGAAAATTTCCACCACCATTTCCACCGCCTTATGTTCCGTAATATGCTGTTTTTTGCTTTTATGATTATATGTTAGAGAAAAATAAAAATCCATGAAACCCTTGCGATATCAAGGATTCCATGGATTTCTTCTTTCGCCCTACAACCGGGCGTTTTGGTGGAGACGACAGAACTCGAATCAGTTTGTTTTTTAATCCTCTCGCCTTAGAGCCGCAATGTATATAGTTTAGCCAGTTTTTCGACTTCCACCACTATTCCCACCAGTGCCATCTAAGAGCGCAATCCCGCTATGCAACACTGTTGCATCTGTATGTGTATAAATATTAGCCGTTGTTTGGATGTCCGAATGCCCCATAAGTTCCTTTGCTACATTAAGCGGAACACCTGCACGTTGTAGATCTGTGCAAAAGGTATGCCTCAGGCAGTATGGGGTCAAATCCTTTGATACAGGGCCTAGCGTCCCCAGCTCCTTGCGGAAGCTTTTCCATGCCCTGCGCATGGCGCTCTCAGTTTGGATAACCCCATTTTGGTTCGGAAAAACCAGGGCGAACGGTTCGCCTTTTGCCTCCTTAAGCCGCCAGCCGAGGTCACTATGGATGGGGATGTCCCGTATACCTGAACTTGTTTTCGGGCCTTTTACATCTCTGGAGCCGCTCTCTTTCGCTGTGTGGACGTGTATCTCGTTATGCTCGAAATCCACATCTGACCAAGTAAGGGCTGCCGTTTCTCCTGGTCTCATACCAGTATATAGTAATGTGAGCACCCATAATCCGGCCCGATGGTGCTCAGCAACAGCCAAAATGGCCTTGCGCTCGTCCTCAGTGATAGAGCGTCTTTTCCCCTCGTGATAGGTGGGCAGCTCCAGTAGCTCGGCGGGATCGTATGGGATAAGACGGGATTGCCTGGCCCTGCGGAACATCTCCTGCAACACCATGCGCAGTTTTTTTACATGGGATGCAGAGCGCCCGGCCTGCCCGTTAAGGATGCGCTGGAGGTGCACGTCTTTAACATCCTTCAATTTCAAGTGACCAATAGCGGGCTTGATATAGTTATCGTACTTTTCATCGTACATTTTCAACGATTTAGCTGTGAGCCCTTTTGGCTCCTTGTAGAGCTCCAGCCATTGCTTATACCAGGCGTTGACAGTCATGGAGCCGCCTACGGTTTCCTCACCGCGCTTTGCGGCGGCCAGCTTGTCCGCTAGCTTTTGCAGTGCCTCCAGCTCCGTTTTCCCGGTAGCTTCATACTTTTTCCCATTGTAGCGAGCCGTTTTTCTGATGTAATCCATTGACTTTACCCCCCATTCTGGTAAAATAGAGGGGTGATATGGCGGCCAAACCTTATCACCCCTATGTGAGCCGTCCCTGGTGTTCCAGCACCGGGGGCGGTATTTTATTGCGCTTTTTTCAGCTCCTCAATTTCACGGGAGTGCTTTCTGGCGATAGCCTCTAACGTATCCAGCCGTCCGTCAATGATGTCCATATCGTCCTCGCTAGGCATCCGGCGTAGAATTTCCTCTTGACCTTCGGCCAGTAGATTGAATTTCGTCTGAACCTCTGTATCAAGCAGAGTTTTTACGTCCTGCATGATATCGCGCCTTTGCTGCGCCATAAGCTGTGCGATTGCCTGCAAATCTTTTTCGTCCAGCATGTATAAAACCTCCTCGGTTGTCATAACCGCTGCTCTTGTAGCATTCCTGGGACGGTATTTTTATTGCTTTTCTAGTTTGACTGTTGTCGTAGTCCCTAGTGCAGAAATCTCATAGCTAATCTGTCCATCCTCATAAGTAAATGTCTTGATATTGTCCCCGGACGCTAAAAGGGCAGTAGAAGTTTTCTCTGTATCATTTTCAGAATCCCAAGAATACGGCTCATCCTCATTTGTTGGTGCGGTATATGTTCCAGCCCAATACAGAGACTTGGTATCACCATTATCAGAAACCCAATACACGGTAATTGCGCTTTCGTCAATAGTTGCAGACTGCCAAGAGTCTTCAGAGTTGCTATTTACCTGCTTCCACTCTCCAGTGAGGTCAGGAATCATGGGTTCAGCAGCCGCTCCGGGGGTTCCAGCAGACGTATCCCCTCCACATGCTACAAGAGATACACACATGATACTTGCGATTCCTAATCCAATTAGCTTTTTCATTTTACATCCTCCTTATATTTACCGCCCACCCGGCGGCTGGATCACTAAAAATACAATTCTGCTACTAGATTGCCATTCTGTGGCAATGATCGGTTGATGTAGCATATCATAAGCATAGTCCAATAATCTGTTCTTTTCTAAGGGAGCAATCTATTAGTGTATAGAAAAAAGCTACCACAATTTGGTGATAACACATATTGCTTGAATAGAACAAATGTTCTATAATGATAAGCAAGGAAAAGAAAATTCCCAGCGTCGACAAAATTTTACATAATACGAACTTTGCATACGGTATAGTACAAGCAGGCACTACAAAGTGAGAAAGTCACAAAATGGGAGGAGAGAGCAAGATGACACCGAACGAAAAAAGGCTTCCGAACTTCGAAAAACTTACTAAAGCACTAAATGAGAGAAAATCCCCTTATCGTTCTTTGCGTACTTTGGTGTTAATTTGCGAACCAGCGGTCAATAGCGTCCATAATTGCGAGCAAGAATCGAAGATCTGCGTCAGTTAGATCCCTTCCCTCTGGAACAATCCCGGCAGAAACAAAGGCCGATACAACTTCATCAACAGTCAACTCCCCCTCTTCGTCTTCGGGTGAAGCTGGGGGATTTCCTTTTTTATCCTTATAAAGATCCTCTAAGGTGTATCCCAAAAAATGGACTACTTTTTGCATAGTAGGAAGTCGAGGGTCTTTTGTTTCTCCCGAAAATATTTTTTCCAATGTGGGTCTTGGAACCCCTGCCCCCGCAGCTATTTGCATAGTGGTCATTCCGCTTTTTTGCTTCATTTCCTTTAACGCATCAATCCACACATTATTCACCACCTTTACGGGACAATCATAACACACCAGCTATTAGAGGTCAAGAATAAAATCTCCGTTTTCGGTTAATTTTCTTCTTGACATCACCCGAAAATGGTGGTAAAATTTGATCGTAAACAACCAAATACGGGGAAAGGAATGATAGGATGCTTTGCAATTTAAGAGCGGAAATGGCACGAAGAGGGCTGTCTGTATCTGACATTAGCCGAGTAATTGGGAAAACAGATAGAAGCGCACGCGATAAGATTTCAGGCCGTTATACATTTAGCATTGACGAGGCTAAGAAAGTGCGCGACGCCTTTTTCTCTGGCATGGATTTAGACTTTCTTTTTTCTCAGAGTAATCCAAACAACTAAAAATGCCCCGCCGGATGTCGGAACCACCCAGCGAGGCGGCAAACCTAATTGAAGCGACCAATCAGGCTTGCAGGAAGATTATAC
>OGYB01000221.1_pt1 | contig 47504 bp, 50 predicted proteins | sample 1576421 | NCBI WGS metagenome assembly OGYB01 (sample SAMEA3541577, study PRJEB24748) | human gut metagenome | biome: human gut; feature: human-associated habitat; material: faeces | place: China | collected 2012
GTTTAAGCGTGAGTTTGTGATATTGGGTGTGGTATCTTTAACTATGGGAAACTCCTTTTTCCCATTTTGAAATGGTCTGTCTGACAACATGAAGGCGTGATGCCAATTCCTCCTGCGAAAGACCTCGCTCTTTTCGCTTCAACCGAAGATTTTCATGAAGCACGGAAACACCTTCTTTCTCTAAAGATTTCACGCATATTTTAGCAGGAACATCGCCGTTGCGGCAAGCAATGCAAATTAACATTCTATGATTTGAAGTCACTTTGCAGCGTTGATACGCTTTATCTGGTTTTCTCCACAGCTTCAGCGGAGGATAATATAAGAAATCCCCGATCGGAGTCGGGGATTTTTATATTGGCAGCAACGCGCAGTCCTTAGTCGAGCGTGGAGCTTCCTCTATTCGGGTTTGGACGCCAGCCGTCCATGAGCTTGTCGTTCTCCATGATAAAGGGGCTTGCCGTATCCTGTCCCCATGAGGTGTCATATTTCCCCATAAGGTAATCGCTCAGCGCCGTTCGGTCGGCAAATCGCAGCATCCGGTACGGCTCCTGGAAGGCGACCTTTTCTACGAAATACAGCGTCCCGTCCTCCTCTGTCAAAAGTACGCCAACATGCCCGACAAACAGCAGAGATTCCTCCTCGGTCGGCTTATCGTGGAAGAATACCGTGATAAGGCGGATCCGTTCATTCTCCCGAAAGGCAACGCCGCGGGAAACCCATTCCTCTTGTACGGCTTGTACATGACGCTTAATCTCCGTGGTATCCTCCGCTTTCATGGAGGAATACAGTGCGCGGAAATCTGCAAGGCTGCTTCCGCCCAGCGCATCGGGATCTGTTTTCAGCGTTTCCGCGTCCACAAATAGCACATCTTCACCAGCATTGATTTGAGAGTCTACGCTCACGGAGAGGAAGTCCCAAAACAGGCTCATGGCGGTGATCCGGCAGTTATAGCCCGGAAACGTCCCGTTCTTCGCCGTCCATTCGTCCTGCATTGCGTAAGGGTCATATTTCGTATACAGCAGTTCTGCTTCCTCAAAGCCATCCGTAAGCCATTCCTGCTTCACGCTGTCATTAAAGCGGTCCACACGGCGGAAAAAGCTCTGAATACGCCCGTCTGATACGCCTGCGCCAGAGAGAAGCCCCTGCAAAAGCTCCCTCGATCCGCTGTCGTTCAGGTTCGTGTACTCGATTTTTCCCAATGCCGGACGCTTATCCGGCAAATCAGTATCCGCACCGCAGCCCGCGAATGCAGAAGCGATAAGAATAACACATATAGCCAGCATTGTCTGCCGAAATGATTTCATAATCTGCTCCATCCTTTCCTTTGACCATCGACCATTTTGCAAAGCTTATTATACCATTCAAGCATAAGGTCTATGTTAAGCAAGAGGTCTTTGGGGCGATCGGAACAGCGAAAGGCTGGCTTTCACCACGCGGCTGACAAAGCGGATTATCTCATCCTCGCTGTACTTGTCATAGCCCTCCACAACGACATGCATCAAACCATTTGACAGATGGGTATACATCATCTCAAGATCTGTTTCGCTGGCATTGGGCAGCTCTTTCCGCCAGTAGGCAATGCTGCCCTTCTTGGCCAGGGCAATCATCCGCATGAGGACCGTTGAGTTTGTATTCCCCAAAATCAGGACGCGGCACGCCGTTTGATTCTGATCGACCATATCGTAGATGGCTTCGATCAGCGCCGTCACATCAAACGAATTGACATAGCGAAGGGATTTCTCAAATGCGTCGATGAGTTCATTCTCAATGCTCTCCATCAGGGCAAAGCAATCGCTGTAATGGGCATAGAAGGTGGCACGGTTAAGCTGCGCCAGCGCACAAACCTCTTTCACCGTAATTCTGTTTACAGGTTTTTCCTTCAGCAACTTCAGAAAAGACTGCTTGAGCACCATTTGCGTATAGCGTTTCCTTGCATCCATCTTCTCCATATAGAGCCCCTCCAAAAAAGTTTACAAAGATTATCAACACTTGGGCAGACAGTGTTGCTTTTTTTTCGGCCGCATGGCAAGTGCTGATTGTTTCTGTCTTTCCCCTCAAGTATACTGTACTTGTGAAAGATAATCAACACTTGTATGCTTATTTGAGAGGAGGCTCTTTGAATGTTTGATAAATATCTTGTTACAGGCGCTACCGGCTTCCTCGGCAGGGCTGTTGCGGAGGAGCTAGTACGCCGCAAGGCGCAGGTGCATGCGCTTGTGCTGCATGATGACCCCTATATCAATTTGCTCCCCAAAGAAGTCCACACCGTCATCGGTGATGTGTGTGCGGAAAACTCGCTGACAGACTTCTTCGCGGATGCCGACGGCCGTACCTGTGTGATTCACTGTGCTGGTATCGTCTCCGTCGCGTCCAGACCCGGTTCGAGGCTCTATCAGGTCAATGTAGGGGGGATATGGAGAGTTCTCCGGCAATGTATGGAGCATGATGTGGGCAAAATGGTCTATGTCAGTTCCGTCCATGCCATACCGGAAAAGCCGAAGGGCTGCATCATTACGGAGGATTGCGAATTCTCTCCGGGGCTTGTGGACGGAGATTACGCCAAGAGCAAGGCAACTGCAACAGAGTTGGTCTTCGCTGCAGCGGAACGCGGATTGAATGCCAGCATTGTTTTCCCCTCCGGCATCATCGGGCCGGGCGACTTACAGGGTGGGAGCTTCACCTCAATGGCAAAATCCTTTCTTGCCGGGAAGCTGCCTTTAGCCGTTCGCGGCGGATATGACTTTGTGGATGTGCGGGATGTGGCAAATGGCCTTCTCGCCTGTTCCGAAAGCGGAGAGCTCGGTAAAGGCTACATTTTGTCCGGCCACTATGTCACCATCCGCAAGATGCTTCAGCTCGTGGGAAAGACTGCAAAGCTGAAGTATCGACCCATCTGCCTGCCTCTGGGTCTTGCAAAGCTGGCCGCCCCGTACTACGAACGCCGGAGTCTGAAGGATCGAAAGCCGTTGTTTTACACCCCATATTCCGTTTCCGTTCTTGCCTCAAACGGTCGCTTCAGCCATGCTGCTGCGTCGGAACGCTTTGCATATCAGCCGCGCCCGATGGAGGAGACTTTGCAGGACATGACAGCCTGGCTTTTGGAGCAGAGGAGAAAGGACGAAGTGTGACCTCACATCAACAAAAAGCACCTTGGGCAGGCTGTGCATGCTACTGATATGCTCCGCAATCTCAGTTGTCATCAACACGCATTCCATGATATAATTTAATAAAGGGATTAAAAACTCGCGAATGCAGGCATTCACCCATTGTTTCATAATATTTCATCTCACACTTATGTACTGTCATTATTGCCCCACTTAAAAGGCTTTTGCCGGAAAGGAGCACGATATGAATCGGATCATCACCATCGGCCATGCAATGGGCGGTCGGCAGCGGTCTTGTGAAGGGAAAATCCGGCAATCTGCTTGACTCGCAGGGTACGGCGACCCGCGCTGAGATCGCCGCCATGCTCCACCGCTTCATTGAGAAGTATGAGCTGGTGCAGGGCAAGGCTCCCGGCGGCCTGATGGCTGGATCGACCCGAAGCGGCTGCAAATCCCAAAGACTGGCGACAGTAGCGTGTTAGGCTTGTGGGGGTTCTCCCTCTGTACATCTCTTGCCGGATGCCTTGCGCTGACCACATGGCAGATCAGGCGGCGGCGTGAGGAAGAAGCGCTGCAAATCATCGAAAAGTAAACAGGCTCACCTTTAGGGGCGCGGGCAAATAGACCCGCGCCCCATTCGCTGTCTTCCCAGAAAAAAACGGCTGTTCTTTTGAAGAACAGCCGTCCTGCTTTTTCGCTTGATGTGTATGCACCTGAAATCATTTCTCAAACAGATACAGGAGATACCCGTAGCCCTCGGCCTCCATTTTTTCATAGGGGACGAAGCGCAGGGCCGCACTGTTGATGCAGTAGCGCACACCGTTGGGCGACTCCGGATCGCCGGTGAACACATGACCCAGATGGGAGTCGCCGGCGCGGCTGCGCACCTCTGTGCGGCGCATGCCGTGGCTCAAGTCCTCCCGTTCCACCACAGCAGGACTCTCGATGGGCTTTGTAAAGGCAGGCCAGCCGCAGCCGCTTTCAAACTTATCCGTAGAGGAGAACAGCGGCTCACCGGTGACGATGTCCACATAGATGCCCTTTTCAAACTTGTCCCAGAACTCGCCCGTGAAGGCGCGCTCCGTGCTGCTCTCCTGCGTGATGCGGTACTGCTCCGCCGTCAGCTTGTCCCGGATGGACTCCGCCGCGGGCTTCTGATAGTCGCCCGGATCGATGCGAAGCCGGGAAAACAGCTCCATCTCCGCCCGGGGGATGTGGCAGTAGCCGGTGGGGTTCTTTTCGAGGTAGTTCTGGTGGTATTCCTCGGCGGGATAGTAGTTCTTGAGCGGGCCGATCTCCACGAAGAATTTCTCGCTGCGGCCGCGCTCGATCTCCGCGATGCGCTTCACCGTTTCTCTTGCGCTTTCGTTGGTGAAGTAGACACCGGTCTGGTACTGGCTGCCCCGGTCGTTGCCCTGCCGGTTTTGTACCGTGGGATCGATGACATAGAAGTAGGCCAGCAGCAGCGCGTCGAGGCTCACCTGCCCGGGGTCGTATTCCACCCGCACGGTCTCCCGAAAGCCGGTGTCGCCCTTGCAGACAGTCTGGTAGGTGGCATCTGCCTCGCAGGTGCCGTTGGCGTAGCCGCTCTCGGCGTCGATGACGCCGGGGATGGACTGCATCAGCTGTTCCATGCCCCAGAAGCAGCCGCCCGCCAGATAGATGACATTCTCTGTGGTATCCATATAGGTGATCTCCTCATCGGACCGGTCAAAGGCCGCTCCGTCCATGTTTGCTTCCTGTTCGCTCTTTTCCTTCGGCACAGTCTGCCGCCCGGCGGCGCAGCCGCCCAGCAGCAGCACCGTGGCGAAAAGCAGTGCCAATACGCTTCGATACATCGTGTTTCCTCCTTTCAGTGGAACCCGGGCTCACTCCGCCCTGTCGCAGTCCTGTCTCTTGCCGCGGCCGGGCCACAGGACGGTATACAGCAGCGACCCAAGGACGCAGCCGAAGCCGGTGGAGAGCCACGGGCTGGACGTAACGGCACAGGTGCCGGTGGTGCAGCCCACATAGCGGTAGTGCAGCCACCCTCCGGCACTTCCCACCAGGGGCAGGGCAATGGTGCACAGAATGCTCGTCAGCTTGCAGTTTTTTTATTATAATAAAGTGAATGGGTTAAAACCTTTGTTAAGAACGGGGGTTTAATGGAAATATATCTTAAATTCGCTGAGAATAAGGCGATTGGAGCAAAAAGACAGGGGCAGCAAGAAGAAAGCCCCTGCGAAAAAGAAGCAAACCCAAAAGCCGCGCGGCTGCGAAGAGCGTTCTCCCCGCAGCCGCGCAGATGTTTGTAAAGTTCTCTGCTTTTAATGCAAGACCTGCATCTCCGGGTTCTTCTCCCCAAATTTTTCGCGCAGCGCACTGCAGATATCCTCCCGGGCCTTGCCCTGCTTCTCACCGTTTTTAATGAGCTTGTACGCCTGAAACAGTGCCGAGGGGCCGATCTCGCTGCTGAAAAAGCCGATACCCTGATTCCATGCCAGCAGCTCGAACACATCGTCCAGAGCTGCGCTTTCCACACCGTGGATATATGCCTTTACCAGTTCCCGCGCCGCCTGCCGCATCCGGCCCGCACCGACAGCGTTGGTCAGGGACAGCAGCAGCCGCGTTTCGTAGGGAAGCGTGCGCTTCTCGCTCTGCCATGTGGTCTCCCAGAAATCCACGGCGATCTGCCCCAGCTTTTCATCGATCATGGGATAGTTCAAAAGAGCCAGCGGCTTGAAGGGAGCGGAGCTGTCGCCTTCCTTCTTCTCTGTGCGGCAGAACCAGACATGGAACTCCGCCTCACCCCGCTGCTCGGTGTGGTGCTCGTAGCCCAAGCCCTCCATGACAGCGTACAGTGGATGCGGCTCAAAGGTCTGGATGATGTGTAATCCTTCGCCCACCTCCAACGCCTCGGCTCTTTTCTTCAGCCCTTCAAAAAAGCTGCCCTGTATATGGCGCACATCCATGGTCTGAAACCCCTGCGCCTTATTCTTCCAGTTTTCGTAGCTCATGCGGTTATTCTCCTTTCCTCACTCGATAAAACCAGATGTGATATTCGCTGCTGCTCACCTTCTCCGTGTGACGCTCAAAGCCCATAAGGGCCAGCACCGGGTACAGGGGAACAGGCTCGAAGGTCTGGATGATATGCAGTCCTTCGCCATTTTTCAGCGCGGCAGCCTTTGCCTTCAATGCGGGGAAGAAGTCCATCTTTTTGCCCCGCACGTCCATCACTTCGAATGTGCCGATTTTGTCCTTCCAGTTTTCATAACTCATAGTCTTTGCCTCTCTTGCAGAAAGCTCACGCCTCTTCGAAGGAATCCTTACCCACGCCGCACAGGGGGCATTCAAAATCCTCCGGTACCTCGCTCCAGGGCGTTCCCGGCGCGATGCCTCCCTCGGGATACCCCACGCTCTCGTCGTACTCCCAACCGCAAACGGTGCATACATACTTCATTGTGTTTCTTCCTTTCTTTTTCTAATGATTTTATTATTCTTCCACCAGCCGGCCGTCCACCGTAACGGTGACCACCTGCCACGGGATGAACTTCCCGCTCTGCTGGAGTGCCTTTTTCGCCGCCAGCTCCAGCCCGCCGCAGCAGGGTACCTCCATCCTCACGACGGTGACGCTCTTAATGTCGTTTTCCCGGATGATCTCCGTCAGCTTTTCGGCATAGTCCACGCTGTCCAGCTTGGGACAGCCCACCAGCGTGATGTGTCCCTTGATGAACCGCTCGTGGAAGGCGGCGTAAGCGTAGGCGGTGCAGTCGGCGGCGATGAGCAGCCGCGCCCCATCAAAATACGGCGCGTTCACCGGCACCAGCTTGATCTGCACCGGCCACTGGGAAAGCCTGCTCGCCTGCTGGGCTTGCGACGCTTCCACGACGGGCGCGGTCTCGCGCTGAATGTTCCGGGACTGGCTGCCGGGGCAGCCGCAGGGCAGGGTCATGCCCTCTTTCCGCATTTTCCGCTGCTTATTTTCCATGACGGCCTGCTCGTCATAGGCCGCCGCCTCCCGCTCCACAAAGGTAATGGCCCCGGTGGGGCAGGTGGGCAGGCAGTCGCCCAGCCCGTCGCAGTAATCGTCCCGCATGAGCTTCGCCTTGCCGTCCGCCATAGCGATAGCTCCCTCATGGCAGGCCTCGGCGCAGGCGCCGCAGCCGTTGCATTTTTCCCTATCGATCTGGATGATCCTTCGAATCATTTTGATACCCCCTTGCGGTTTCTCTTGACTTTGTGATTTTATTCTACTATCATAATTTATGAAAGTCCGTTGGCACACCAACACGGAGGCAAAAAAATATGCAGATCAATTTAGCAAACACACGGCTTTTTCGCGGAATGGAGCCGTCGGACATTGAGGAAATGCTCGGTTGCCTGCACGCGAAGGAGCACGCCTTTCAAAAGGGCGAGATTATTTTCCCGGAGGGGGTTGCCACGGAGCAGATCGGCGTGGTGCTCTCCGGCCGGGTCATCATTGAGATGGGGGACGTGTGGGGCAATAACAGCGTCCTGAGCAGCATCGGCCCCGGCGGCGTCTTTGCGGAGGTGTACGCCTGCGTGCCGGGCGAGCCGCTGATGGTCAACGTGACCGCCGCCGAGGATACGCGAGCGCTGCTGCTGAATATCAGGCGAGTACTGGAACCCTGCGCCAATGTCTGCCCGCGCCATGTACGGCTTGTGCGGAATCTGCTGACGCTCTGCTCGGAGAAAAATTTGCAGCTCTCCCGCCGGGTGCTGCACACCGGCCCAAAGTCCATTCGAAAGCGGCTGTTGTCCTACTTCTCGGAGTGTATCAAGCGCACCGGTAGCTATTCCTTTGATATCCCCTACAACCGCCAGCAGCTGGCGGATTATCTCAGCGTAGAACGCAGCGCGCTTTCCAACGAGCTGTCCCTCATGCGGCGGGACGGGCTCATCCGGTATGAGAAAAACCATTTTGATGTCATGGAGCAAATTGAGACGCAGCATTTATAACGGAAGCCGCCCATGAACACCTATTTAAAAAACAGATCACAGCTGCTCCGAAATTCAAACGGGATAAATCCACGAAAGAGGTGCTTGTCATTATTGGAATGACAGGCACCTCTTTTGTTTTGCTTGAATTGTGAAAATTGCTATTACGTTTGTTGTGGTCGCCAATAAACAAAAATCCAAACAAGGCCTTGGCCGTCAAAAGCAGAACGGCAGGACGGATAACACAGGGTCGCCATTGCCGAAGGCATTGCAGAGGATCTCAGTAGTTAAGCTCCGCCGTTCGCCAGCACACAGCGAACAGTCACTCTATACTGACCGCCAACCGTGCAGGTAAACAGTGTGAGATCCCAATTCCCGCCTGTCATCTCTGCAATGGCGAAGGGCGAAAGCGTTTCAAGTTCAATGACCTCGTATCTGAACATATTCCCGTCCACATCCGTAAAGGTTATCTCGTCTCCCTGTGACAGGTCTTTCAGATGCCCAAAATGACTGAAATAGTTATGAGCAACAATCACCATATTATTCAGATACGCGGAGCCGATGTATCTACAGGGAGATTCCTTCAGCCCAGAATAACTCCATTCACTGATGACCGGCAGCTCAAGCGACAGTGCCGGGATTCTCAGGACGCCGATATACCTCTGCCCATCAACTTCTTTCTCCGGCATATCCATTTCCGGGTTCAAGACATAATCCGGAAGGTACGCTTCCTCCAAAGTCTCGCCTGACGGAAGTACCGGCAGGCTCACACCGGTATGCTCTTTGTTATTAGGTTTCAAATATTCAAGAGCAGTATTGGAAGAAACGCTTGCCATAGCATCGCTCCAAAAATTATAAACGGTAAGAAAAAGAGCTGCTGCCAGGAGCAGCAGCCCAATTCCCACACACATTTTTCCTTGTTTACTCATCATCTTTTTTCTTTCTGGAAAAAGTTCCTGTAATCAGGAATGCAAAGCCTGCCGCTGCAAGAATCGGCACCGGCCACCAGAGGACGCCGGTTTGCGGCAGCTTTTGCTTGTCCAGCGTATTTGTCAAAACGAATGTAAACCCATTCTGGCGAGTGCTGGAAACATAGCCGGAAACCGCAGACTCGCGGATCGTCCATGTGATCTCCCTGCCGCTTTTGTCGTACCTCGGCAGGTTCTCCCATGTATACTGCCAGCCGTTTGCTTCACTCAGCGTCTTGGTTTCGTAGGCCGTTCCGTTTTGCAGGAGGGTCACCTGCACCGATTTCGGACGGTGGTTTTCGTAGCCCTTGTCATCCCATACCTTGACAACCGTGCGTGTCATCGGCTTGTCGGGCGCATATGTATTCGTGACGATAAACGTGACGCCGTCTCTGGCGATGAGCACAGTGTAGCCTTCAGGCTCCTTTTCCACAACGCTCCAGACGATCTTGGAGCCGTCCTTGTTGTATGCGGGAAGCTTTTCCCAAGTATAGCGCCAGTTATTTACCGCATTCAGCGTCACCGTGTCGTAAATAACACCGTCCTTGAGAAGCTGGATGACGATCTCCTTTGGTCGAGACTGCGGAATATCGTCCTTCCAGATCTTCAAAACTCTGCGTTCCACCGTCTGCTCGGGCGGCGCGGGCGGATTTTCTGTTTGTGTGTGCTTTGGGGTCGCAGTTACGTCATACACCCATGCGTTGTTCTCCCTGTCCAGATTGGGAAGAGCAACGAGGAATGGCTCGGTCGTATAGGTGTAGCCGGATTTTACGAGTTTTCGCCCCACAGCCAAATACAACCCCGACTTGAGACGCGGCTGTTTATTCGGGAAGGAGAGATTTCCCTCCGCGTTTGTTTTCCCACTATCCAGCGGCTTGAGCTGGTCCCTGTCTGCATACACGGCAAGCATCTCTGCAAGGGTTCTCCACGCATCGGTGCTCAAGCCGTTGACCACGACGGGATATTTTTGAAAATCACCGGCAAGCGTAAACTCACCATAGGCATCGACACTGGCAACATAGTAAAGGTCAAAGGGCACATCCGATACCGGAGATTTGTCGTGAATGTATTGGATTTTGAGATGAACATCCTTGTCCACATCAATCGCCCCGGCGGCAAACACCTGAATAGGGGACAGGGGGAGCATACATATCAGGCAGAGAAGACATGATATGACGCGGTTACTCAGTTTTCGCATTTTTCTTCCCTCCAGCAGATTTCGTTTTTCCTCCCGATACAAGCAGAATTACCAGCAATACCAGAAGCATTGGCAACGCTACGGCGGGCGCAACGATCAGCGGCTCAATTTGAATGGCATCCGAGGTCACGCGGATGGCCTGCGCCTCATCCTGATTTTCGATTCGGTGGCCCCGAACGAGCAGTCGGTGAGAATTGATCCCGTAAGGCGTACAAGTGACCAGCGTGCAGAGGTCTTTTCCCGCTTCAATCATAAGAGTCGATACATCAGTGGGTTCAACAATCAGAATCTGATCCACCTCGTAGGTTAGAACCTCGTCCAACACACGCATGATGAATTTGTCCCCCGCCACCAGCTTATCAAGGTTTGTAAAGAGCTTTGCGCTCGGAAGACCCCGATGCCCGGATAAGACACAATGCGTGCTCTCCCCGCCCACGGGGAGGCTTGACCATTCCAAATGCCCTACAGCGATTTGAAGAACGGCGTCCTCCGTTCCGTGGTAGACCGGCAGAGAGATATTGACGGTTGGAATTTCAATATATCCCATAACACCGGTTCCGCTGATGTCAAGGAGCGCATCGTATGCCTCTTTTTCCTCCTCCGAAAGTGCAAATGTAGTTTGCTCGTAAGGCAGCATCTGGTTATAGCTCTTTGCGTCTTGCAGAACCTGCTCGTATTTCTCTGCTTCGAGATTCCGCACATTCTCCGCGTAGTCTGCAACAGCCTGAGAGGCGTGTAAGGAATTCCAGTAATCGCTTACGGTCGGGTACAGAAGCAAGGACAAGCCTGCAAAAAGAGCCAGAATCAATAGAATTGTAGTTAATTTATTCTTCATTTACAGGGTTCTCCTTGCTGCTGTGGGGGCGGAGTGCGGTGCACTCCGCCCTTTTGCAGCATTTTAATAAGGCTTCCGATTTAGTTCTCAGACTTGCCCATACGCTTTCTGGTAATCAGAACAACGCCTGCGCCAACAACCAACAGGCTGCCCAGCACATAGAAGATCGTGGTGCCGATGCCACCGGTTTCAGGCAACGTGGAACCGGATTTGTTCACAACATTCGCGCTGAGTGTATTAGACGCCGCAGCCGCGCCAACCGTAACAGTCATGTCCGTGTAATTGGAGCCGTCCTCATTGTAGGCAGCGGAGATCTTGAAATGTACAGGCTCAGACAGCAGGTTGTAGCCGGCGGGGGCTTTTGTCTCATACAAATAGTAGTCAACGGCATCGTCCAGCCCCTTGATAACGGGATTGCCGGCATCAACCACATAAAGAACGTTCGCATCGCCGTCCGTTGCAACGCGATATACGCCATCGGAGAGCTTCACCATGCCAATAAGCTCGGTGGTAGCGGCAGGAATGCCTTCCGCATCGCAGTTCATGTCCGCGACCTTGAGAGTACCGTTTTTAGACAGGGCAAACTTAGCGCCGGTCAGTTGGCCGCCATTTTCATTCACCTTGTTGATGCCCATCTTGAACGTCCAGTCATAGACCTTCTTTTCAGGGGTCTTTCCCTTCTCGGTGTCAACATGGGGATTGTTGCTGTATTCAAGATAAGCCACGTTATCCTGCTTACCCTCGTCATAAACCTTGGCATCAGCGTTCAACACACCGGTGTAGTAGGTGTACAGCTGATCGTTAGCATTCATCTTGCCATCGGCAATGGCCTGGAGAATGTCGACCATGGCCGAGAAGCTATTGCCGGTTGCAGTTACGATGTAATACTCAGTAGTGAGGACAGTTGTATCGTTGACCTTGATCGTGACATCTGCGCTGCTCGTAACGTTGGAAGTCAGTCCGGCAGACATGGTATCGTGGATGATATAGTCGTACTTTGTGTAGCCCGCCGTATTGGGAACCTTTGTAATGGTACGGAACTCAACGGTATCTCCGATTTGGTTGTCGCCCACAACACCCCATTCGCCGCTTTCATTATGCTTGATCTGCTTGTCCAGCGACGGCTTATCGCCCTTCGGAGCTGCGGTCATGTTTCCGACAACCTTCATCAAGTAAGCTGTATAGAAATCGTCTGCATTGGTGAGGGTATTATCCTTATCCTTGACCAGATAATAGCCGGAATCCAGATTGGCAATCGTATATGTACCGTTTCCGGCAGTGCTCTCAGCGGGATTGGTTAGATAAGGTGCAACAGCCCTGGCAAAGGCACGTGCATCTTCTTCCGTAGTCAGGCTTTCTGCCTTTGCAGCCGCATCGCCGAGTGCTGCCTGCCCCTGAGCAGTAACCCCGCTGCCCCAGGTAATATTTGTGAGGACAGTCTTTCCGTTTGCAGTTTCAAGGTCGCCTGCGAAGATCTGGTATGCCTCGTAGGTGTGGTCTGCTGCCGAATTGTTGATGGTGATGGTATACGGGCCTGCCGCAAAGGCGGTGACGCTCAGCGCAAGCACCATCATAAGTGCCAGCATAAGAGTAAAAATACGTTTCATTTTGGTGGTCTCCTTTATCTTTGTTTGTGTTCTTTTCTTATGAATGAGTCATCGGCATGATTTTGCTATTGCTGGAGGCTACCGGCACCTCCTTTCCCTTTTGCGGCTCTGGCAACATCCAAGCAGAAGGCTTGCCATCAAGAAAAGCACGCCGCCTGTTGTAAATAAGTATTTTCCGGCCCCTCCCGTCTCCGGAAGGGTGTATTCCTGCTGCTTGCGAGTATTCGTAATAGTAAAGAGGTTTTCCACACGCGCGCAACTTGTTTCAAAACCCGATACCGAGATTTCTTCAACGGAATAATCATAGGTAATGGGGTTCCCGTTTGTATCATTGCTGGTCGTAGGTAAGTTGGATAGAACAGTTTCCCATCCATTCGCCGCAGAGAGAGTCAATTGTGTCCATTCTATCTTGGCATCTTCATTTCCGTCCGGAATCTGATAGACCTTCACCGTAATAGTTTCCACCGGAACAGACGGCAAATCAGTGCCTTCCTCTGTTTTCCAGAGCTTTTTAACCGTAATTGAGGTGTAAAGATCCTCGGCCTTGTCGTTAGAAATCAGGAGGTTGCCTCCAATTTCTACGGCTTTTCCGGCAAAGCCATCCGGCTTAGAATTCGGCGAAGCCTGATTGCCGTCCACCCGGAGCCAGAAGAACGCCACATTGTCTTTCAGCACATAATGAGGTGGGGCCTTTGTTTCAACAAGCTTGTACGCTACACTTGCCTCCAATGGCTGAAGCTTAACCGTTCCGTTGGCGCCTGTTATCAATGGCGTTTGATTAACCTTTGACCATGCGTTGTTTTTCCATTGATATAGATCAAATTCCGCGCCCTGTAACGCTGTCCCCGCATATCCGGTCTCAATCTTCCGCACCGAGATGTGGTATTCTGCCGGTCCCGGCTCCTCCTCCGGCTCCGTGATCTTTCCGACAAAATCCGTTCGATGGGATTCGGCTCTTACGTTTATATTATCCGCCACGACAGTGCCGTTAAGATTATGGTTAATATTGACCGTTGCGCCAGGCGCTATCACTGCACCCGTCATCAGGTGTGTGTTTATCGTAACACCGCTGGCGTTTACAAAATTCCAGATCACCTTGCCTGCATAAAACTCCGTAACCTCGCTGGTTGCCTGCAGCTGACCGCCAATTACAACTCTCGCCTGAGGCATATTGACCACGGAGGCGCCGGCACAATCCACGTTGATTATCACAGTTCCGTTGTAGCCGGAGCGGAAGCCATCAATCTGCACATATTCTCAATAGCTGCGCCCTCGTTGGCAATCAGCTTGATAAGCTTCTTGTCTTGCCCGGCGTAGTCAAACGACACCGGATACTTCGTATCGCCAAGCAGGTAATGGCTGTCGGTAGAGATCTCCTGCAGGTAGAAGCGTCCAAAGGGGAGATCCGTCTTGCACGTTGCTTTTCCGCCTTTATCCAAGGACACCATCTCGATCAGGCCGTCCTGCGGGATGCTGCTGCCGTCGGCTGCCACAAGCTTCTCCGCAGCATAAAGGCCGAATGTAACGTGCGTGAGCTCGTCTCTTTGGCCAATGCCGAACAGAGTATCCGTTTCCATGGTCTTTACCAGACTGATCTCAACACGCTGGCGTTCATTGTACATATCTGCCCGAAGCTCAGTGACCGTAACCTCCTGTCCGGCATATACCAGCTCAACCGTATGCACTTCGGTCTGAAGCGCCATGCCGTGCGGAGCTTGCTTCTCGGTGATCACATACTTGCCAAGGTAGAGTGCCTTACTGGCGGCCATGCCGTCCGATTGCGTGGTGACGGTGTCTACAACATCTCCGGCCTTTGCGCGCAAGGTTCCGTCGGGGGTGTAAATATCCTCCGCAGCAGCGATATCAAAAACTGCGCCCGGAAGTCCGGCATTCTCATATACAGGCCGGAAGATGGCTCCCTCGTTTACAACGCTGCTGAAGACCTCGCCGGTCTTTCGGATGCGGATGACGCCTTTTTGCGCCATGTTGGACTTTGTAACTGTCACGACAGCCTCTGACCCATCCACGGTAAACGGAACCGGGGAGGTATCCAGCACATAGCCATGGCAGGTTGCCACCTCGATCAGCTCATAGCGGCCGTAGGGCAGCTCGCAGGGGAGCATCAGCGTGCCATCATCTGCGGTATAGAATGTGGAGATGGTCACCGGAGCCGGATAATAGACGGTCTGTGAAATCAGTTCACCGGAGGTCAGGTCTCTGACCTGAAAACCGATGCCCGCTGCCGGAATGATCTTTCCGGTCTCAGCATCGCGTTTTTCCACGCGGACAAAGCTGGTGATGGTCTGGTTGTTCAGGATATAGGAGTATAGGTGTCCGTTGGAACTGATGAATACGGTGAAGTCCGGAACAAAGGCCTGTCCTTCCCGACCCTCGATCTGGTGTACGGTATAGCGGCCGTAAGGCAGATCCTTGGAAAGCGCCACGCCGTTTTCATCCGTCACGAGCAGATCGCGCTCGCTATCTTTGGCTGCGTCATAGCTTCCGGCACTGGAGAGATAAAGCTGGAACATCGCGCCTGCTTCCGGCTGCTCGATAATGCCTGCATTGCCGGAGGGCTTGAACTCCGCCGTCGGTACAGATCCGTTTCCGGGCTCCGGCTCCGCTTCATTCTGACTGGGAATCAGCGTATCGGCTGCTTCCGACTCAGACTCGGCTGGCGTTTCCGTGTCGGCTCGATTGGGCATTTGTGTTTCTTCCGCTGCCGGTTCGGCTGCGTCCTTTGCATCATCGGAAGCTGCAGTTCCCTGCGCATCCTCCGGTGCGGCGTCCGGGCTAACAAAATATGCGGAGCCTTCCGGCGCAGAGGGGTCCGTTGCTGCGGGGATCTCAGCCTCCGCCTGCGGGGTTGGTGCGTTCTCGGGGTTTTCCAGTTCCGCATCAATATGCTTGATCAGGCGGATGCTGCCCTTGATTACCGTTTCGGTCACGGCGTTAGCCGTTGTATTGTGTTCAACCGTATACTGACCGGGCGCTGCACCAACGGCGTGTTCCGTCGTATCGAGGAGGTACCCCTCCGAAGGTTCCATTTCACGGATCGTCCAGTCGGTATCGCAGATATACTCTTTGCTGGTGAACCGGCCATTGGCGTCTGTGTAATACACATCGACAAGATTCCCACCCTTGTAGATCCCGTATTTAGCGCCTGACAGCGTGGCGTCGCCCTGCGGTGTTCCGGTTTCTGCGTCCGTCTTGGTTACGGTCACGGTAAACTTTTTGAGGATATTGGCAAAGCTGCGCTCTGCAACCCGGTTCCACTGGATAGATACCGACTGGGGATCAGGGATAACATAACGAATGGCCGTATCGACCTCCTCGATGGTATATGGGCCGCCAATCAGGACATTGCGGAACTTCGCCACGCCGGTGGAGTCCGTTACCGCATACTCATCGACGTTCAGGCCGGAAAGGGATTTGCCGTACAAGCGAAACTTTACGCCCTCAACGAATCCGTCTTCCGAAGTCTTGGTCACCTCCAATGCGCCGCGCTTGAGCACGTTGTTGAAGGTCACGGTCGAGGTCTGCCCACCGACAATGGTGACCTGCTGTGAAGTCTGGGGCGTATAACGCTCAATGTCTGCTTCTGTTAGACTGCCACATTGACCGGTTCCGATGTTGTTATCGTTTCGTCCGGCTCATAGTAGGTGCGACGGGCTGTGGTATAGCGGTACTGCGGAATGCCATTGATGGTTCCCGTCTGTGTCTTGGATGTGACGACCGTCACGGTAACGGGTCTGTATGTAGCGTAGGTAAAGGGGACGATTTGCTCCGATTCCTTTTCCACGAAAGATACCGGAAACATACTGTCGGCAACGCTGCGAAGCTTTGCCAGCATATCCTCCTTGCCGGTATTGCGTTGTTGAAGCGATGCGGAGTAGGCCGCAAGGATATAGCTTACATCGTACCCGGCGGAACCCTGTGCATAATTGATAAGTGCATCCATTGACAGATCGTAGTCGTATCCGCCGTCCTCAATGATCTGCTCGACTTTTGCGAGGGCTGCGTCATACCCTTCCTCCACAACTGCGGAAATATCTGTGGCAAGGTCGTTATAGGATTCCAGCAGCGTTGTGGGGTTTTCCATGTCCACCATCGACCCATCCAGCCCAAACACGCTGTTTGTGACAACGCTGGGCAGTGAAACGATCAAGACGATAATGACAAGGAAAAACAGGCAGATGCAGACAAGTATCTTAAACAGTGTATGACGCATGGCCCATGCCGCCGATAAAATTGCGCCCCACGGTCCGCCCGCAGCGGTTCCTGCGACTATCTCGGCAACCGCCTTGCCGCCCTCCACACCTGCCTGCACCGTCGCAGCTGCTGCATTGGCGCCGGCTTCAGCGCCTTTCACGGCGGCTTGCTTCGCCGTCTCTTTTCCTGCTTCCTTTGCAGCTTTGGCCATCTGCTTGGCAGCTTCGCCGTAATTATCGCTGCCGTCGCCTATCTGCCGTTTATCCGGCTCAGCCATTTTCTTTTACACCTCCCCGGTGAGTATCCGAAGCCACGCGTGGCGGCTGGTTTCTTTATTCGCAGGCAGGCAAAACAGCCGGAGGGATGTCATCCGCTCCGGCTGTTGCCCGCTGCATTTATTTCCTGCGCTTCGGCGCTTTTATGCCGCTGTCCGGACGCTTTTCCGGCTCCTTAAAGCGGCTGGGCGTGTTCTTGTATCGAACCGACTCCACGGACACCGTGCGGACGTTTTCACCGTCGTAGACGGGCTTTCCGTCCTCGAACACCGGCTTGCGTTCCACAGCGGGGTCTCCATGGATGGCGATCCATTGCTGCCCTCTGACGTCCTCATACACCTGATAATCCCCGCGCGGTGCGGCGAATCTGGCGGTGTCGTAAAAGGCCGTCCCGGAGCCATCGGTATGGCGGACCTCGAAGTGCCCGTCCTCCCGATGCGTGCCGTCCACATGTGCCACCTGCTGCTCAAAGCCGGGCATGAAGTTACGGAAGGCCGCCTGATTATATGCGTCTGCGGCCTCTCCCTGTTCAAAGGCAGGCGCTTCCGCGTGCTGCTGCATAGCGTACCAGTCTACGCCGTTTGCCGCCTGCATGACAGTGTGCGGTGCTTCGGGCTCGTTGTAATACGCGCTGTTGTACCACAGGCTGTTTCCGCTCTCGCTGCTGGCTTCCATGATGCCGTCGCCCGTGTTGCGAAGGACTGTACCTTCAGCAGCGCCGGGGAAGGCTGCTGCAACCTGTTCGGATTCGGCGGGGCTGCCGGTAAACCCGGGCGCATCGTAGAAGGCGTTTCGGCCCTCACCGCTGGCCATCTGATACCAGGTGCTGCCGTCAGTGGCAGTTACAACGGAGTGCGGAGCGACGGGTTTTTCAAACTGCGCCGTATTGAACATCTCCACACTGCTGACCTTGCCGTCTGTGCCGGTCGCCGTCGTGCTGATGTGTCCGCCGCTGATCTGGGTTCCCTTGAGTGTATGACCCGCAAGCTGAGGCATATAGTTGCCAAGGCTGCGGTCGGCGATATCGCCGGCAATAGTGGCGTCGGCTTCTGTGGGACGCGCTGCTACGGAGGAGATGGATTCTCCTGTAAGCATCGCGCCGTTTCTGGCAGCGACACCGCCAAAAACGCGCCCGACAAAGCCGACGCCACCGCCCATGCCCATGCGCGTGCCGCCATCAACGACGGCGTCACGGACATAGCTGTTACCCTTGAATCTGCTGGCAAAGCCGGATGCAAAGCCGCTGGCTGCGGCGCCGGTTCCGGTTGCAGTCGAACCGCCCCTGCCGAACACGCTGCCTGCGCTCTTTGCGCTGTGTCCCACGCCGCTGATCACCCTTGCAGCCATCAGCAGCTCCATGCCCATGCTGGAACCGGTCTGCGCCACATTAAGTCCCATGGCGGCCATATAGCTGTCGAATTTCTGTGCGGTCTTTAGGAATGCCAGTGCGCAGAACAGCCATAGAAAGATAGATCCCTGCCCTGTACTCAGCGCGCCGCCATTTCCGATATACTGGCCTACCGAGGAGTTAAAGCCCCGGATAAACCACACGTTCATGACCAGCAGGAGAAGCTGCGAGCCTACCATCCTGCACCAGCTTTTAAAGACCTGATTAGTCGCCTTGGAGCCGCCCATGCAGAATGCCAGCGGGGAGGTATAGCACAGCACACCGACCACGATATACCGTTCGACCGCCTCCAGCAGCAGCTTGAAGTAATTCCATCCGAGCGCGATCAGCAGGATCAGAACCAGTATAGGCCCGACAACCGTCACGGTTGAAACGATTGTCAGCAGTCCGTTGCTCAGTACCTGCTCCACACCGGCAAAGGTGAATTCCTCCGCCGTCATGCTTACATCCATCAGTGCCGTATACGGCGCTCTGGCAATATCGAGCGCCAGCATGAAAATTGGTTTTGCGTATCCGATCAGCAGCGCGAAAATCGCGCCACGCACAACTAATTGCCATGGGTTTTCGGCTTCGGTAATGGGTCCTCCGAACGCACGGAACAGCTGCCAGACAACAATGAGAAAAAGGACTGCCCAGGCTGTGTACTGCATGACGTCAAAGGCCTTGGTGATGAAGGGGAAATACTCCTCCATGGTCACCATGTCTGTTCCCAACGCATTGAGAAAGAGGCCGGAAACCGCGTCCATGATCTGCGAGGCAATGCTGGAGATCCAGGTCACGATCCCTTCAAAAATCCAGTCTAAGATAGTCGTTCACCTCCCGTCTGATCCCGAACTGTTGATCATTAGCCTGTGTACTGCCCGCCGGCGATCAACGGCTGCAGGTATGCTACGATAAAGCCGAGTGTGTTAAGAATAATCCAGGTCACAACGACGCGCTTGAGCCAGCTGGTAGCCTCGTCCACCGCACGCTGGTTCCGGCTGACCATCCGCACCAACAACGCAATGGCCGCCACGGTTACGGCGACAATGGTACTGATCCCGACCAGCTGTCCGTAGATATCCCGCATGATCGTGGAAAAGCGATCCCAGATCGTTTCAGCCATTACGGGCTGGACGGAGAGGATCATTGCCGACGCGGCGCCCACTAACGACCAGTAGGTATTTCTGAGCCGATGCTTACCTGATACAAGTTGCTTTAACATGCTTTTACCTCCTGTTTTTCAATTCGGCACATAAAAAGGCACCGCTCTCGGAGGCTGAACTGCCTCGCAGAAACGGTGCCTTTATGGTGTGCTCCTACTATCGGACGCTAACAGTATAGCATGTTTGCATTTACATGTCATCGGCGCGAACCGTGCCATTTTCTCCGCCTTTTTCTGTGCCATCCACTATGCCAAAAGGGAAGTGGCGTTTACTCTGTTGCGGAGAAACCGGCGACTTTACAACCGGTAAGGCAGTCAGCGTCGTGAATTATGAAGCTGCTACAGCAAATGGATACCTCTTTCCAGATTTCTGAGTGCATCCATCACTGTGTAAAAAGAAGGAACATCACCATAGAGCATATCCTTCATTGCTTCGTAATCTGCGGCCAATGCTGCAAAGCGATAATCCGGGGGAACCAGTTTCAAAGTGCCGGGAACAGCTTCCTGATACTTTGCCCAAGATCTCGGATAGAACTTCATTTTGAAGTCTACTACCGTTTTCAGCAGGTCCACCCGCGCAAAAGCGGCTGATCAGATTGAATGCTTTGGAAAGGCTGGTACCGCCTTTGAAGGTAATAGCATCTTTCCAGGGGCATCGGTGGAACAGATGGTCAAGCGTAAAGCATACCCAAAAATCTTTTTCTACGATGGCATCATTCAAGCCCATTTTATCTGCTGTATTTCGGAACAGTTCGCCCCGGTCACTGTCCGGCAATCGTGCTACATTTCTCATTGTGTGTCGCCTCCACACATTTTCCGTATCGTTTCATAAACCCAATCCGTAGATTCCGTCGCCTCTTTCAGGCAGGCTTGCTTTTCGTCCTCGGTCAGCTTTTCAGAAAGCGTCTGTATGATTTTCGCCGTCACATTGATCCTTCCCAAAGTTTTCAGTGCCTGGATCACCAAGCTCGTCATGTAAGACAGACCGGTGATTTCCTTGTTGGTCCTATGCTTAAATTCCAGCTTTGTGGAGTTCCACTCATAGGTCTTATACGGGCCGTCGCTGATATAGGACCAGACCGCCGTTACCTGTGTGGAGAGCCCCAGAAGGTTCAGGGCTGTATTCCCACACGGGACGATGGTCCAATGGTAACTTCGCGCCAATGCTTTTGCAACTGCGTCCGGGTCAGCCGCTACGTATTCATCAAGCAGCTTGCTGTGCTTCGGCTTTTCGTAAACACCCTTTAATATCCGGCGAAGCACACCGATTTGTGTCAATCTGTTCAGATTGCGCCTGGTTGTTTCCGAATCAGCAATATCCGCGAAATCCGAGTTCACGAAGATTGTGCCGTCGTCCGCACCGTTGATTCGCTCCTGTATCTGCTTGGAATATCCTGTTTTCATCCTGCTTCCCTCCTTCGCTCTGTCCCGAATATTATATAATATTCGGGACAGAATTTCAACCGGATTTGCGATTCTTATCTACAGTATCCCCAAACAATCTGCACATAATCAAACAGCTGCTATGTCGATGCATCTGCGTGGTATCATTTGTCCCGCTCCTGTAGAAGCAATGTAATAATCGAGACCTTTAACCTTACCAGTTTTCCAAAATAGAAAGAACCTCCAGCCAGGAATCCACCTCGCCGGCAGGGGCAGACCATAGACGCAGGGCGATGATATTGATTGCCTGCGTGCGGAGCCGGTAATAGTGCCGGGCAGAGATGTCCAGACGGTACAGAAGCTCCTCGTGCATCAGCTTGTCCGGCCCGAGAAAGGTCATGTAGATGATGTCGTACATCTTGTTCCCGTTGACCGGTTTGGATTTCAATATGCTGACCGCATCGTTGAGCCGGTCAACCAGCAGGCGAGAGCGGCGTACACTCTCCATCCGGCCTTCCAGCTTTCGATTGTTCATCCCAAGTTCCAGGTCGATCCGATCCAGCAGCGTATCCAGATCCTTCAGCGGGCGATCCAGCTCCTCTGCTATGCTGGACGGGAAGCATTCCAGCGTCCAGAGAATGGTTCGGTAGTGCTGCAACAGGAGAAGCGTGTTATGATACATGCTTTTCTTTTTCTCCTTTTTAGCTTGGCGGACTCTGTCATCATCGATAGACGAATCTCCCAGAATGCCGCGCTTTGTTAAAAGTTCAATAAATGCGGCGGACTGCTGCGACAGCTTGGTTTCCTGCTGTTCATAAAGCGCCTTTCCGGCACTGCTTTCGATTTTGCTCATGTCGATTCTCCTTTCCGGTTTCGTGAGTGTAAGAAAAAATCCGCGTAAGCACATGGCCCGCGGATGTGGTTCGCATCTATGCGGCGTAGTCTACTACTTACACCTCTGCAGTCATAGATCCAGTTCTGACAATTCCAACACAGAGAAATATCCGCGCGTATTATAGGGGACGAAAGTGCAACGCGATTTTTTGATACCTGTTCGGCATAATCAGTGGTTCTCATGATAATGATCCTGCGGCTATACCAAAGGATCATCTTGTTCAGGCGTGCATTGTCCGAGCCTCCAATATGCGCATTTCCTGCGCAAATACGCATTTTCTCAATAATGCGTTCAATTTCTGCGCCGGTGGGCAGCGAAGCCTCTGTATCCAGCGGATACAGTCTATTGAAAATGAGGCAGCCGTAGGAGCCCGGCAGACGGTGCAGAGCGAAGGCATCCCCATTCTTCTGAAAAAATCTCCACACCTTTGTCTTTTCCCAGCCCCAGCGCCGTCCCAAGGCTTCCAATGTCAAAGCGGCGCCAAGTCTCCCGAATTGAACGGCAGGCACCAGACAGGAAAACGCATTGCCGGTCTCCTGCCAAACCGTGTGGCACCAGAGGTCCAGCCATGCATCTGATTCGCCGAATGTATAATGCTGATCCGCAAGGCGCTGCGTGATGTTGCGGGGAAGGCAGAGAAATCCATAGCCGTCTGTTGCGTAGACTGCTCCACTCATGCATTCGGCGCCGGAGCATTTTACGACCCAATCGGTGACGACATATTCCAGCTTCTTTGTTTTCTCGTCAAGCGTGTAACGGATATACCCGAACCGGCTGAGTGTATTCATGATTTCCAGAGCCTCCGTGCGCCTTTTGACGCCCAGAATGCTCTTCAAGCCGACCACGCCACCGGACCACATTCCCGGCATTACATCGTTTGTGTATCCGCAGTATTTTGCCCGACCCCTGCGAAATGCCGCCCGTGAGGCCAGCTTTGCCCAATAACCCATGATTCCCTTGCCGACCGGCAAATGAGTCCTGGGCAGCTTGACCCATTGGTATCTGAACAGGCATTTCGGCATGACGGGTTCCTCCTTTCTGCGATTGGATATAAAAACAGGGCAGCCCCTTAATCAAGAGACTGCCCTTGCAGCATGTGGTTACTATATTCTTACTTGAAGTCCGGGTAACGATTCCTTCTGCACTCCTACGAGATACCAGTCGTTTCCGTACTCGATGCGAGTGGGTATCCATTCGTCATTTATCAAGGCCTCCATTGCAGTTCCGCAGTGCAGGCCGCCATAACTGTTTCCTTCCTCATACAAAATGTCAAAGCGATTTGTGGAGGAGTCATATATAAGTATCCCTTTTTTCATGTGGGCTTACCTCCTGACAAAGAATTTAAAAACATTTTCCCGTAGTCATATTTTATGAAATTAGTACAAACCGCATCAGTGTCAATGCAGTTCATTTTTACTTAGGGGCGTTCATGAAAAAAACCCGCAAATTCACCTTGTGTTGACCCTTCAGTTAACCCATTTACTCACCCATTTACTCACCCATTTGTCCCGGTTAACCCATTTTTAGCCCTTATAAAATGGGTTAACCGAGGTCACATACGGTCAAAAACAGTGAAAGGCTTCAAAAGCAATCAGGCGAAAAGGGTATAAGAAAACCCCGGAAAATGCTGATTTTCCGGGGTTTTTGAGCTTTTGAGTTGTAAATTTGCGTCCGATCAGCGCTTGCTGAACTGAGGTGCGCGACGGGCGGCTTTGAGGCCGTATTTCTTACGCTCCTTCATACGAGGATCACGGGTCAGGAAGCCTGCCTTCTTCAGGGCGGCACGGTACTCGGGATTTACCAGCAGCAGCGCACGGCTGATGCCATGGCGCAGAGCACCGGCCTGGCCGGACACACCGCCGCCCTCGACGGTAGCCACGATATCCACCTTGCCCAGAGTGCCGGTGGTGTTCAGGGGCTGGCGAACCACCATCTTCAGGGTCTCCAGACCGAAGTAATCGTCGATATCACGGCCGTTGATGGTGATGGAGCCGGTGCCATTGGGGAACAGATGCACACGGGCCACGGAGGACTTACGACGGCCGGTGCCGTACATATAGGGATTCTTAGACTGATACATTCTCTTTTTCCTCCTTACTTGACCAGCTCGGGCTTCTGAGCCTGATGCTCATGCTGCTCGCCGGCGTAGATGTGCAGACGCTTCAGGGAGTCCTTGGTGACGATGTTGCGGGGCATCATGCCACGCACGGCCACACGCACGGCGACCTCGGGCTTCTCCTGCATCAGCAGGCGGTACTTGGTCTCCTTCAGGCCGCCCACCCAGCCGGAGTGGGTGCGGTAGTACTTCTGCTCCATCTTGTTGCCGGTGAGGACGGCCTTGCCGGCATTGATGACGATGACGTTGTCACCGCAGTCGGCATGAGGGGTGTAGGTGGGCTTGCCCTTACCACGCAGCAGGTCAGCGACGATGACGGCGGTCTTGCCCAGGGGCTTACCGGCGGCATCCACGACGTACCACTTGCGGACAACATTGCCCTTTTTTTCCATATAAGTGGACATGGTGATTTCCTCCAATTTATATAATGTATTGCTTTACTTTTCCGTGCTCCCTTGCTATCATGGGGAGAGAAAACACGCAAACAGCGCAAGGATATTTATAACACACCCCCGCAAAAATGTCAACAGCGTTTTAATTTACCATTAGAACATCTGCGATTATCTCTTGTTTTCTCTGTTTATCTCTCGTTTTCTAAAAACGCAATTTCATTTCCCGGAGGCAGCATATGCAGCATATTTTAGGACAGGTCCGCCGCTGCGTGGAGGACTATCACATGATCGAGGCCGGGGACAAGGTGGCCGTGGGCGTCTCCGGCGGCAAGGACAGCCTGCTGACCCTGACGGCTTTGGCCCGGCTGCGGGACTTCTATCCCATCCCCTTTCAGGTGGAGGCCATCACGCTGGAGACCGGCACGCCGGGCATGAGCTTTGACGCCGTGGCGGAGCTGTGCCGGGAGCTGGAGGTCCCTTACACCCGCATCCATGTGCCGGTGTACCAGATCGTATTTGAAGAGCGCAAAGAAAAGAACCCCTGCTCCCTCTGCGCCAAGCTGCGGCGGGGCAGCCTGAACACAGCGCTGACGGAGCGGGGGATCCACAAGATCGCACTGGGGCATCACTACGACGATGCCATCGAAACGCTGCTGATGAATCTGCTGTTCGAGGGGCGCATCGGCTGCTTCCAGCCGGTGACGTATCTGGACCGCACGGGCATCACCCAGATCCGCCCACTGCTGTACTGCCGGGAGGCCGACATCCGCCGCACGGTGGAGCGGCTCCACCTGCCGGTGGTCCACAACCCCTGTCCTGCCAACGGCTCCACCCGCCGACAGGAGGTGAAGGATCTGATCCATCAGCTGGAGGGGCGCTATCCCGACATCAAGCAGAAGCTTTTCGGCAGTCTCCAGCGCTATCCTCTCTACGGTTGGAATCTGGAGCAGCAGGAGCGCTAACCGGCGGTTTCCATTTCTATCTTGCAGATAATATGTAATATCCTGTCGTTTTGTCACGCCAGCACCCATTGCAGCAGCAACAGCAGACCGAAGCCGGGGACGCCCAGCACCCCGATGAAGAGGGCGTTGAACACGTTAAGTCCCAGCCGGATGCCGGTGACGGCGGCAGTGAGGTTCAGCAGCCACACCGCCCCAAAGCCCAGCGCCGAGTTCACCAGCACCCGCAGGGCCAGCTTCACCGGCCCCCGGAACAGACGCACGGCAGCGAACAGTAAAAACGCCCCCACCACGCACAGTGCGCCGATCTCTATACCGGACATACAGGCCCTCCCTTCCCGGCGGAGGCCGCCACGGCGGCGGGTGATACCGTCCGGTCCCCGGAGCGGGCCGCCGGTTCCTGTTCCTTGATGCACCGCAGCAGGTAGCTGTATCGGGCCTTCAGTGCGCTGATCTCGTAGATGCTGGCCTCCACCAGCTCCGGCTCTGTGACATAGTTGAACTTATCGTAGGCGCACTTCAGCGCCACATTGGTCTGCTGCAATTCCTCCCGCAGGATATCCAGCGGATGCTCCACCTTTTTTCCCATGTCCAAGTCCTCCCTGTTCCCTTTCATTGTACGGATATTTTATCCGGATATGCCGGACTTTAGCCGTGGGACAAGCCGAAATTTTCAGGAGGTACGCCATGCACGAGGAATATATGCGTCAGGCGCTGGCGCTGGCCCAGGAGGCCGCCGCCCACGGCGAGGTACCGGTGGGCTGTGTCATCGTCCGGGAGGGCCGGATCGTGGGCCGGGGCCGCAACCGCCGGGAGGAGAAGCAGCACACCTCCTCCCACGCTGAAATGGAGGCCATCCGGCAGGCCAATGAGGCCCTCGGCACTTGGCGTTTGGATGACTGCACCCTCTATGTGACGCTGGAGCCATGTCCCATGTGCGCCGGGGCCATCCTCAACGCCCGCATCCCACGGGTCTATTACGGCGCACGGGATCGGGAGATGGGCGCCTGCGGCGGGGTGCTGAACCTGTTCATGGAGGACTTCCCCCACCCACCGGCGTTGGTAGGCGGGGTGCTGGCGGAGGACTGCCGCCGGGTGCTGACGGATTTCTTCCGAAATCTCCGATAAATGAATTTCCCGCATTCTACTTGGTTGTTGTTTCGCTCGTTTTCGTCGTTCCGCTGAATCTTCCCGCTAAACTTCGCCTTTTTTGTCTCTTTAGATGGTATCTTTTCCAAAATGTATATGGTACAATCAGAACATCCCGAACATATGCAATACAAACGGGAGAACCCATATGAAAGGAACCGTTTTTTTATGGAACCCAATGCTATTCTCAGTGAGTCTCTGTCTCTGAGCAGTGATATCCCTCTCTATGCCCAGCTGGTGGGCATCATCAAGCGCAGCATCTCCTCCGGCGCACTGGCCATCGGCGATCTGCTGCCCTCCGAGGCGGAGCTTTGCCGGGCGCTGAATGTCAGCCGCAACACCGTCCGTCAGGCCATCGGTGAGCTGGAGGATGAGGGCCTCGTGGTCCGCAAGCGGGGCAAGGGTACTTTTGTGGCCGACCCAAACACCAACCGCCGGGGCGTGCGCTATTCCTTCACCACCGAAGTCTCCTCCTTGGGCAAGACGCCCTCCTCCACACTGGTGGACTTCGGCGTTATCGTCCCTACACGGGCCATCTGCGAGAAGATGGAGCTTAGGGAGGGGACGTCGGTCTACTGCTTCACCCGTGTCCGCAATGTGGACGGTGAGCCTCTGATTCTGGAGACGTCCTACTATCCCCAGTTTATCTACCCCAACCTCACCCGTGAGATGGTGCAGACCCACAGCTTTTACAGCCTGCTGTACCATGTGGGCATCACCCCCTTCTCCGCAGAGGATACCTATGAGGCGGTGATGCTGGATGCGCCCCGTGCCAATCTCCTCAGCGTGGAGCCGGGCAGCTGTGCCTTCTATCACCAGCGCCGCACCAAGACCGAGGACGGCCGGGTCTATGAGTACACCCGCAGCTATATCCGGGGCGACCGGGTGCGGCTGGACGTGCATATGCAGAAGAGCGGCATGACCTTCTCCCGCATCATCGACTGAATCCCCTGAAACCAGCCCCAGCCGCAGAGCTTCCCCTCTGCGGCTGGTTTTTGCAAACTTCCCCCTCCTCCCCCTTTACAGCCTGTCCTCTTTCGGATATAATAGAAAGGCTAAGGAAATCTGACACAAGAAGGAGACGACCCTATGGCAGTCATTGAATACGACGAATATAAACAGAAGCTTCAGGCGCTGGAGCCAACCCTTCAGGAGCTGGAGAAGGCTCTGGCCATTCCTAAGGCCCGTGAGGAGCTGGCGCAGCTTCAGAAGGAGACGGAGCAGGAGGGCTTTTGGAGTGACGTAGAGCGCAGCCAGAAGGTCTCCCAGCAGATCAAGCGGCTGGAGAATAAGGTCAAGAAGTACGACCGTCTGGTGTCCGACTGGGAGGACACCCTGACCCTGTGCGAAATGGCACAGGAGGAGGACGACGCCTCCCAGCTGCCGGAGGTCACCTCCGGCTATGAGGCGCTGGAAAAGGAGATCAACGAGCGCCGTCTGGCGGCGCTGCTGTCCGGCGAGTACGACGCCAACAACGCCATCCTCACCTTCCACGCCGGAGCAGGCGGCACCGAGGCCCAGGACTGGACGGAGATGCTCTACCGGATGTATACCCGCTGGGCGGAGCGCCACGGCTACACCTATCAGCTCATGGATTACGAGGCCGGCGATGAGGCGGGCATCAAGTCCGCCACCATCCTCATCGAGGGGGAGAATGCCTACGGCTATCTGAAGAGTGAGAACGGCGTCCACCGTCTGGTGCGTGTTTCTCCCTTCGATGCCAATGCCCGACGCCAGACCAGCTTCGCTGCGCTGGAGGTCATGCCGGAGCTGGACGACGACAGCGAGATCGAGATCCGCCCGGAGGACATCGAGATGCAGGCCTGCCGCTCCAGCGGTGCAGGCGGTCAGCACATCAACAAGACCTCCTCCGCCGTCCGCCTGACCCACCTGCCCACGGGCATCGTGGTGTTCTGCCAGACGGAGCGCAGCCAGTTCCAGAACCGGGACAACGCCATGAAGATGCTGCGGGCCAAGCTGGCGGAGCTGAAGCTGCAGCAGCACGCCGAGAAGATCAGCGACCTCAAGGGCGTACAGATGAAGATCGAGTGGGGCAGCCAGATCCGCTCCTATGTGTTCATGCCCTACACGCTGGCTAAGGACACCCGCACCGGCTATGAAATGGGCAACATTCAAGCCGTCATGGACGGCGATATCGACGGCTTCATCAATGCCTATCTGACCGCCGCCGCCAACGGTGAGATCAAGAAGTAAGGGATAGTCTTCCAGAAAAATAACCGCCCCCGCAGGTCACGACCTGCGGGGGCGGTTTCAGGTACAGAGCTTACTCGCCCATGGGGGCGCCGCACTTGGGGCAGAACTTGCCGTCGGAGGACTCACCGCACACGGGGCAGACCTTCTGCTGGGTCTCCTCGGCGGGCTGCTCCTGGCAGCTGCAGTGGCAGGACTCCTCTTCCTTCTTGGCAGCCTTGGCGGCCTCCAGCTCACCGATGCGCTCCTTAGAGGCGATGACGGCAGCCACCACATCCTTCACGGCATCGGGGACCTCGCCCTCATACTCGGACACGAACCACTCACCGATGGCACGGTAATTCTTTTCCATTTCACGCTGCTCGGAGATGATCTCCATGCTGGCCTTGGCGGAATCCGAAACACTCTTCGCCTTCTCGGAGGCGACGCCCGCCAGATCCTTGGCCTTTTCCGCCGCTACGCCGGCGACGGCCTGTGCCTTCTTGCCCAGTTCTTCAAAAAATGCCATGTTCATGATCTCCTTTCATATACACGGGTGTGCTTGTATTATACCCCCGCACACTTTTGTTTGTCAATGGCGGTCGAGGGGCGGCAGCGGGCAAAAAATGTAAATTTTTTATGCTTGCGTCGCCGGTGGGAATCCGATATAATGAGGAAAAATTCCGTCAGGAGGGGAAGTTATGAACCGCATCAGCAAGGAGAACTACTACCTGAACATCGCCCAGACCGTTCTGGAGCGTGCCACCTGTCTGCGCCGGGTCTACGGCGCCATCATCGTCAAGAACGACGAGATCATTTCCACCGGCTACAACGGCTCCCCCCGTGGGCGGAAAAACTGCGTGGACATGGGCTTTTGCACACGGGAGGCCATGCAGGTGCCGAGGGGCGAGCGCTATGAGCTGTGCCGCAGCGTCCACGCCGAGGCCAACGCCATCATCTCCGCCAGCCGCCGGGACATGGTGGGCGGTACGCTGTATCTGGTGGGCCGCAATGCCCAGACCGGAGAGCTGCTGACGGACGCCACCTCCTGCCCCATGTGCCGCCGCATGGTCATCAATGCGGGGCTGGCCCGTGTGGTGATCCGCCGGACGCCGGAGGAGTTCACCGTGGTGGACGTGGAGGAATGGGTCCGCACCGACGATCTGGCTCTTCCGGAAAAAATATGACACCTGCCGGAGGGGAGCGGTGCTCCCCTCCGGTTTCTTTTTCCCCGTCTTTTCTTTTTTCCCGCCATGTGTTATACTGGGGAGCAATATCACCCGAAAGCGAGGAGACACCATGAACATCGGCCGCATCCATGTGGATTCCCGGCTGGTCCTGGCCCCTATGGCCGGGGTCACCGATCTGGCCTTCCGCCAGATCTGCCGGGAGCTGGGGGCAGGGCTTACCGTCACCGAGATGGTCAGCGCCAAGGCCCTGTGCTATCAGGACCGCAAGACCCGCAGTCTGCTGCGTCTGGGGCCGGGGGAGCATCCTGCCGGGGTGCAGATCTTCGGCAGCGACGCCGCCTGCATGGCGGAAGCCGCCTGCATGGCCGCCGAGCTGTCCGGCGCCGATTTCATCGACATCAACATGGGCTGTCCCGTGGGCAAGGTGGTCTCCAACGGTGACGGCTCCGCCCTGATGAAGGACCCGGAGAAGGCTGCACGCATTGCCGAGGCGGTGGTGAAGGCCTGCCCGGTGCCGGTGACGGTGAAAATGCGCCGTGGCTGGGACAAGGGCAGCATCAATGCCGTGGAGCTGGCCCGGATGCTGGAGCAGGCAGGGGTGTCGGCGGTGGCCGTTCACGGCCGCACCCGCGCCCAAATGTACGCCGGACAGGCGGACTGGGTCACCATCCGTCAGGTGAAGCAGGCAGTGTCCATCCCCGTTATCGCCAACGGCGACGTGTTCTCGGCGGAGGATGCCGTGGCTATCCTCCACTTTACCGGCGCTGACGCCGCCATGATCGGCCGGGGCAGCTTCGGCAACCCCTGGATCTTTCAGCAGGCCCAGGCGGCGCTGGAGGGCCGTCCCGTCCCGCCGCTGCCGCCGCTGGCGGAGCGCTGTGATGTGGCCGTGCGGCAGATCCGTCTGGCCGCCGAGGACAAGGGGGAGCATATCGCCATGCTGGAGGCCCGGAAGCAGTACGCATGGTATCTCAAGGGCGTTCCCCACGCCAACTATTATAAGGAACAGATCGTGCGGATGAACACGCTGGAGGATATGGAGCGCATCACCGCCGGCATCAAGAGGGACCTGAAATGACCGAGCAGCAGTGGATCGCCCGTGCCAGACACGGTGACGCAGACGCCTTCGAGCAGCTGGTGGTGGCCTACGAAGGGCCGGTGTACCGGCTGGCACTGCGGATGTGCGGCAGCACCGAAGACGCCCGTGAGGTGACGCAGGACGCCTTTCTGGCGGCATGGCGTGGCCTGCCGGCTTTCCGGGGCGACAGCCGCTTCTCCTCATGGCTGTACCGGCTTACCACCAATGCCGCCATCGACTTCCTGCGCCGGGAAAAGCACCATCTGGGGAACCTCCCGCTGGAGGAGGCCCCGGAGCGGCCGGATCCCCAGCAACCGGAGCTTCTGGCGGAGCAGAGAGAGCAGCAGGAGGCCCTGCAAAGGGCGCTGGATCAGCTGTCACCGGAACACCGGCAGGTGCTGCTGCTGCGGGTGGTACAGCAGCTGAGCTACGACGAGATCGCACAGTCCCTGTCACTGGAGAGCGGCACGGTGAAATCCCGTATCAGCCGTGCCCGCCGCCAGCTGCGGGAAATTCTACTGCGGCAGGGGAACTTCTTTCCCGACTCTGCCGTCTTACCAAATGGAAAGGAGGGGTGAGTATGCACTGCAATCAGGAACAGATCGAGGCCCTGCTGGACGGGGAGCTGGTCGGCCCGGAACAAGACGCCGTACTCGCCCATCTGCGGGATTGTCCCGGCTGCCGCAGCTACTACCGGCAGCTGCTGGCCATGGAGCAGGCCCTGCGGGCCGATACCGATCCCGTCCTGGATGACCTGCTTCCGGATATCATGAACCGTGTCCACGCCACGCCCCAGCATCGACGGCGGTCGCCGTGGCTGCGGGCCGTCATGGGCATGGCGGCGTGTCTTGTGGTGGTGCTGGGCATCTATCTGGTACGCCAGCAGGCAGAGAAGGGCGGCGACTCTCCCTTCAGCGGTATTTTGCCGGATTCCTCCGCCAACAACTCTGTGGGCGCCGACGAGGATACTTTCACCGATGAGGTCACCCCCTCTGACGGCGGTCTGACCTTCGCCTCCGGCGGCACAGAGAGGCAGGAGCCTTCCGACCCGGCAGACTATGTGCTCACGGGCCACCCGGAGCTGGCCCAGCAGGCCCGCCAGTGGCTGTCCCAGCAGGGGTTGGAGCCGGACGAGGACGGTGTCTATTCCCTCACTGCCCAGCAGGTACAGGATCTGAACGCCGCCGTGCCGGAGCTGGAGCTCCCCACGGATGATGCACTGCGCCTGCTGCTGGAGGACTGAGGCCTGCCTTGACGGGCCGGGCAAAATGCGCTACAATGGCCCCAGAAGGGCTTTCCCACCTAAGTGCAAAAGGAGGTCATCCCATGACAGAACAGGAACTGTGCCGGGCCGCCATTGCCATGCTGGACCGTTCTTACAGCCCCTATTCCCATTTTCCCGTGGGTGCGGCGCTGGAGTGCAGCGACGGCACGGTGTTCACCGGCTGCAACATTGAAAATGCCGCCTACGGTCTCACCATCTGTGCCGAACGCACCGCCATCTTCAAGGCCATCAGTGAGGGCCACCGGGATTTCAAACGCATCGTCATCGCTGGGAAGAGCGAGGACTACTGCGTCCCCTGCGGCTCCTGCCGGCAGGTGATGCAGGAGTTCGCCCCCCAGATGGAGGTCATCTGCCTCAACGGCAAGGGGGAGGCCAAGCACTTCGCCCTGAAGGAGCTGCTGCCCTATGGCTTCGACGAGACGTGGCTGTGACCGCCGCCCTACAGGCGGCATAGGATAGACCACTCCCCTAAAAGGAGGTCTTTTCCGTGGCAGATACGCTGGATACCCTGCCGGCGGGCCGGTGGGCCGCCATCCGGGCTGTGACGCACTCCCAGCGTCAGCGGCTGCTGGAGCTGGGATTCATCCCCGGCACAATCGTCCGGGCGGTGCAGATCAGTCCCTTGGGTGATCCGGTGGCCTATGAGGTGCTGGATGCCGTCATTGCCCTGCGCCGCTGTGACGCCCGGTGCGTCCATATCACGGTGCTGTAAGTGCTCATGCTGCACATGTTAAAAAGGAAGAGACGATGGAGACATCGTCTCTTCCTTTTTGTCTGCGGAGGGGGCTGTTTGTTGCCACCGGCGGCATATTTTTTGCCATCAGTTTTTCTTTTATGCCTCCGGCGGGTAACTTTCCTTCAGCAGCGAAAGAAAGTTACCTACCGGAGGCAAAAAGTAGGCTGTCGGAGACAGAAAAAAGGGCTGCTAGCAGAAAGGCACCCGCCGGAGGCAAAACAGTGACTCATCGGAGGCAGCCAAACAAGGCGAAATAAAATCCCAGCCGGGCGGTGCTGCACACCATCCGGCTTGGGCTTATTTCACTTCTCCCGGTGCTTGCGCTCCCGGTAGATCGGCTCCGGCGTGCGGATCACCACCTGAGTATCCTCCGCCACCGAATCTGTCAGGAAGGCGTTGCCGCCCACCACGGCATGATCCCCGATGGTGGTCTCACCGCCCAGAATAGAGGCCCCGGAGTAGATGGTCACGTCGCTGCCCACGGTGGGATGCCGCTTCCCCGGCAGACTGGCGTGGCCCTTCCGAGGGGACAGCGCTCCCAGCGTCACGCCCTGATACAGCTTCACATTCTCCCCGATGACCGTGGTCTCGCCCACCACGATGCCGGTGCCGTGATCGATGAAGAAGTGGGCGCCGATCTGTGCGCCGGGGTGGATATCGATGCCCGTGCGGCTGTGGGCGTACTCACTCATGATCCGGGGGATCATGGGGATCTGGCGCAGATACAGCTCATGGGCCACCCGGTATACGAAAATGGCAAACAGCCCCGGATAGGCGAACAGGATCTCCTCCTTGGAGGCCGCCGCCGGGTCGGATTCAAAGGTGGCGTCCAGATCCGTCAGCAGCAGCCGCTGCACGCCGGGCAGGGCCTCCACCACCTCACGGGCCAACACCGACGCCCGCTGCTCCTGCTCCTCCGGCAGGGCCAAAGCGATCTGCCGGGCCAGCTGGCCCTCGATGCGCTCCAGCAGCAGCGCCGTGTAGTCCTCCACCGGAAGGGTCATCAGCTCCGGGTCGCCGTAGTAGGCCGGAAAGACCAGCCGCCGGATCTCCTTCAGCAGTCCGATCACTGCCCCCTTGTCCGGCAGCCGCAGGCCCTTGCCGTACATGGGAACGGGGCTGCGCTGCATATTCTCCGCCATGGACCGGGCTGCCGCCCGGATGTGCTCTTCATACATGGGGTGTCTCCTCCTGTCCCGCCCCCGCAGGGGCCGTCTATCCTATGCTCCCTCCCGGTGTCAGGATACACCGGCCGGGGTCTTTTCCTCCTCCTTTTGGAGGCGGCTGCCGTCAAAGGGGGTCTCCAGCTGGCTCAGGTCCCGGAGGTAGCCCTTGAAATCGCTGTAAAACGCCGCATACTCATATCCGGTGCAGATGCGCTCGTCCATCACCACGCCGATGGGCATCACCTTCCGGGTCAGGTCACCGCCCATGTAGTCCGGCACGGGCTTGCCCATGCACACGAACACGCTGGTGGTGCCGAACTCATAGCAGTGGTGATGGATATAGCTGGTCTTGATGGAGGCCAGATTGGTGATGAACATACTGGTGTGGAAGGGCGACAGGTCGATGATCTTCCGGGGCAGCAGCCCGTGCTTGTCCAGATGATACGCCAGCCACACCACGAACTTTGGCAGCCCCGGCACGGAGAACATGAACCGTGCGAACTTGTCGGTGCTGTTGGACTGGTGCTCATGCTGGTTGGCGGCAATAACCTCCCGAATTTTCCTGTCAATGGAGAAAATATCGTCCGACGGCTCCAAATACACCTTCAGTGCTGTCTCGTTGACCACCCCGTCGGATTGCTTCTTGAGAATGACGAAGGAGACGCAGAAGTGGTTGCGCCGATAAATTTTTCCGTTCATCACGAAGTAGTTCAGCTTTGGATTGTCCAGCACCGCCCGGTAGTAGGCGGCGATGATGACACTCATGTGGTTCAAGCGTACGCCCTCCCGCCGCCAATGGCGGATGTAGGCCTTTACAGCCTCCTCGTCGATGTTCTCGGTGATGGAGTTCCACGCATCGTAGCGCTTGGGCATGATGTAGGGAATGGCCGCCACCAGCGGCGGCAGGTCTTTCACTCTGGTTCCGTCAGGTCTCATGATGCTTTTTCCTCATTCCTATGCAGATGCAGTCATTATACGCCCTCCCGCCATCCATTGCAACCGTTTTCCCATTCCTTTGCCCCGCAAAAAGCCCGCTGCGGCCGCACTTTCTGCTTGTCCTTTTCCGGCGGATTTGTTATAATAGTTGATTATAGTAGTATGCGGAAGGGAGCGCTGGCAGATGAAGTTTTCCAAATGGCATATCGCCCCAGCGGAGGAAGCGGATATCCGCCGTCTCGGCGAGGCTGGCTATCCCCAGCTGGTGTCGCAGGTACTGGCGGCACGGGGCATCTCCACGGCGGAGGAGGCCGCCGCCTTTCTGGAGCGGGGCCGGGATCTGACCTGCTCCCCCTTCCTGATGAAGGACATGGACCGGGCGGTGGAGTGCATCAGCCGGGCCATCAGTCAGGGTCGCCGCATAGCGGTGTTCGGGGATTACGACGTGGACGGCATCACCGCCACGGTGATCCTGGTGGATTACCTGAAAAGCCGGGGCGTCGATGTGCTGCACTATATTCCTCGCCGCATCGAGGACGGCTACGGGCTGGGGCAGGACGCCATCCGCTCCCTCCATGAGCAGGGGGTAGAGCTGCTCATCACCGTGGACTGCGGCATCACCGGGGTGGAGGAGGTGGACTTCGCCGCCTCTCTGGGCATGGATGTGGTCATCACCGATCACCACGAGTGCAAGGACACCCTGCCACGGGCCGTGGCGGTGGTGGACCCCCACCGGCCGGACTGCACCTATCCCTTCCCCTATCTGGCAGGCTGCGGCGTGGCGCTGAAGCTGGTGCTGGCGCTGGGCGGCGAGAGCCGGGAGGAGGCCCTTTTCTCCCGCTACTGCACCTTGGCCGCCATCGGCACCATTGCCGACGTGATGCCCATGTCCGGGGAGAACCGCATCATCGTCTCCCGTGGCTTGGAGTGCATCACCCAGTCGGACTTCATCGGCCTCCACGCCCTGCTGCAGGAGGCAGGCCTCATGGATAAGGCCATCACCTCCGTGCAGGTAGGCTTCGTGCTGGCCCCCCGCATCAACGCCGCCGGCCGCATGGGGGCAGCGGACAAGGCTGCCGACCTCCTGCTGTGTCAGGACCCGGCGGAGGCCGCCCGGTTGGCCCGTGAGCTGTGCGCCCTGAACCGGGAGCGTCAGGCGGTGGAGCAGACCATCTATGCCCAGGCAGTGGAACAGATCGACCATCTGCCGCCGCAGGAGCGCAGCGCTCTGGTGCTGGCCTCCGACACGTGGCACCAAGGGGTGGTGGGCATCGTGGCCTCCCGCCTGTCGGAAAAATACGCCTGTCCCAGCTTTATGATCCACTTAAACGGCACCGTGGGCAAGGGCTCCTGCCGCAGCTGGGGCGGCTTCAACCTTTTCGCCGCTCTGGAGCGCTGCTCCGACCTCCTGCTGGATTTCGGCGGTCACGAGCTGGCGGCGGGCTTCACCATCGATGTCGCCAATATCCCCGCCTTCCGCCAGCGGATGAACCAGCTGGTGCGGGAGTATCAGGGCGGCGGAGCGCCGGAGGTATGTCTGGAGATCGATGCCGCCCTCACCTGTCCCAGCCGTGTCACCCTGACGGAGGTGGAGGCTCTGGGGATGCTGGAGCCCTACGGCGCCGGCAATGCCCGCCCTCTCTTCTGCCTGATGGGCGCCACGCTGGAGCGGCTGCAGAGCGTGGGCCAGAATCGCCACCTGAAGCTGCGGCTCAGCAAGGGCAGCAGCCAGTTCGACGGTATTTTCTTCTCCGTCTCCCCCGACACCTGTCCCGTTGCGGCGGGCAGCCGGGTGGATGCGGCCTTTTATCTGCAGATCAACGAATTTCGGGGCAACCGCACGGTACAGCTGCAAATGGTGGACATCCGCCCGTCCCTCACTGTCAGTACACGGGAGGATGAGTGTCTGCACCTGTTGGAGCGCTGTCTGCGGGGCGATCGGCTCCTGCCCAAGGAGGCGGTCCACCTGCTGCCCTCCCGCAGCCAGTGCGTGCAGCTGTGGCGGGCGCTGGAGCACACCGTCCCCCCGGAGGGGCTCACCGCCTGCTACCTGCCGCTGCTGCGGGAGCTGTCCGCCCGGCTGGAGGGGGCCGACCCCTTCCTTCGGACTGCCTTCTGTCTGGAGGTGTTCCGGGAACGGCAGCTGCTGACCCTCCGGCAAGAGGGCGACACCATTTCCATCACACTCACCGGCCAGGGGAAACACGTCCGCTTGGAGGAATCCGGTTACTTACAGGGCCTGCATGAGGTCATGCAGCCCAAACGGGGAGGCGATCACCATGACTGATACCCAGAATACCACCGCACCGGCGTCTCTGGTGCCGGAGATCCGCCCGGAGATCTGGGCTGATCTGGAGCAGCGCTACCGCAAGCTGGAGGACACCGTCCGCCACTATAACCCCAGCGCCAACTTCCAGCAGATCCGGGCCGCCTTCGAGTTCGCCGCCAAGGCCCACGGGCCACAGATGCGGAAGGACGGCTCTCCCTTCATCACCCACCCGCTGGCGGTGGCCCAGATCGTGGCGGAGGAGCTGCATCTGGACTCCGAGTCCATCGAGGCGGCTCTGCTCCACGACACCATCGAGGATACCTCCGCCACCCATGAGGACATCTCCCGGCTCTTCTCTCCCACGGTGGCGGATCTGGTGGAGGGCGTCAGCAAGCTGACCCGTGTCCACTATACCTCCAAGGAGGAGGAGCAGATGGAGAACCTCCGGAAGATGCTCATGGCCATGAGCAAGGACATCCGGGTGATCCTCATCAAAATCTCCGACCGGCTCCACAATATGCGCACCATGGAGTACCAGACCCCGGAGAAGCAGAAGCAGAAGTCCTTCGAGACCATGGAGATCTATGCCCCCATTGCCCACCGGCTGGGAATGCAAAAGATGAAGTGGGAGTTGGAGGATCTGAGCCTGAAATATCTGGACCCCATCAGCTACCGGGAGATCGTGGAGGCTCTGAATGAAAAGGCCGCTCAGTATGACGGCTTCATGTCCTCCATCCACGACCAGATCACCCGCCGCCTGCGGGAGGCCCACATCGACGGCTACGTCTATGGCCGCATGAAGCACCCCTACTCCATCTACCGCAAGATGTATACCCAGAACAAGTCTCTGGACGATGTATACGACCTCTTCGCCTTCCGGGTCATCGTGGACACGGTGTCCGACTGCTACAACGTGCTGGGCATCATCCACGACCTGTATAAGCCCATTCTGGGCCGCTTCAAGGACTATATCGGCACCCCCAAGCCCAATATGTACCAGAGCCTCCACACCACCGTGGTGGGCCAGAACGGCATCCCCTTCGAGGTGCAGATCCGCACCCGTGAGATGCACGAGGTGGCCGAATACGGCATCGCCGCCCACTGGAAGTATAAACAGAACGGTCAGGGAGCCGGGGACGAGGGCCGCTATGAGTGGGTCCGCCGTCTGCTGGAGAATCAGGAGGGCGCCGATGCCGAGGACTTCATCCACTCCCTGAAGGTGGATATGTTTGCCGACGAGGTGTTCGTGTTCACCCCCCGTGGCGACGTCATTAACCTCCCCGCCGGAGCCACGCCCATCGACTTCGCCTATAACATCCACTCCGCCGTGGGCAACCACATGGTGGGGGCCAAGGTCAACGGCCGTCTGGTCCCTTTTGATACCCGCCTGAAAAACGGCGACATCGTAGAGGTGGTCACCTCCCAGTCCGCCCACGGCCCAAGCCGGGACTGGGTGAAGATCGCCCGCTCCAGCAACGCCCGCTCCAAGATACGCCAGTGGTTCAAGCGGGAGCGCCGGGACGAGAACATCGTCAACGGCCGCTCCTCCTTCGAGTCGGAGCTGAAGCGCTGCGGCGTCACTCTGAAGGAGCTGACGGCGGAGGAAAACCTCCCCGGCATCCTGAAAAGGCTCTCCTTCAAGAGCCTGGACGATATGTATGCCGCCATTGGCTACGGCGGCGTCACCAGCCTGAAGCTCATCGGCCGTCTGCGGGAGGACATCCAGCGCATCCTGCACCAGCATCAGGCAGAGCGTCAGGCGGAGGTGCCGGTGGAGGGCCAGCCGGAGGTGACCCGTCCCGCCGTCCCCGTCCGGGAACACAGCGAGCAGGGCATCGTGGTGCAGGGTCTCAGCAACTGTCTGGTGAAGTTCTCCAAGTGCTGCTCCCCTGTCCCCGGCGACGAGATCGTGGGCTTTATCACCCGTGGCTATGGCGTCTCTGTCCACCGTAAGGACTGCCCCAACGCCGACCCCGCCCGCCGTCCGCCGGAGGAGGCGGGTCGCTGGATCAAGGTCTCCTGGGGTGGCAAAACACGGGAATCCTACCGCACCAATTTGCAGGTGGTGTCCAAGGATCGGCCCAATCTGCTGGTGGATATCTCCACCATCCTCTCCGCCGCCAAGGTCCACGTATCCTCTCTCAACGCCCGCTCCACCGCCGACGGCTTCGCTCTGATCTCTCTGGCCGTGGATGTATCCGACAGCCAGCAGCTGCAGGCCGTCATGCGCCGGCTGGAGCAGATCTCCGGTGTCATGCGTGTTACCCGCCCCGCCGGGTGATAAATGCGCCTCCGGCGCCACACTTTTCCGATAGCTGGCAAAGTGTGCAAAAGCGCATATGGTCGTGTCTACCGATCTCCGGCCACATTGCGACGTGAAAATCGGTTGACACTCCCTCGAAATCGCTCCAACTCATCAAAATTATCGCATATATTGTCGAAAAAGGAGACTATATTCCATGAGAGCTGTACTGACACGGGTAAAAAGTGCCTCCGTTGCCGTGGACGGCAAGACCATCGGCCAGATCGGACAGGGCTTTCTGATCCTGCTGGGCATCACCCATGAGGACACCGAGGCCCAAGCCGTGAAGCTGGCGGACAAGCTGGTGGGCCTGCGTATTTTTGAGGACGAGGACGGCAAGATGAACCGTGGTCTGGAGACGGTGGGCGGCGAAATTCTGGTGGTATCTCAGTTCACCCTTTACGGCAACTGCCGCAAGGGCCGCCGTCCGGACTTTCTGGCCGCCGCCCGGCCGGAGGTAGCCATCCCCCTGTATGAAAAATTCGTGGCTCTGTGCCGGGAAAAGGGCTTCCACACCGAGACCGGCGAATTCGGCGCCGATATGCTGGTCCAATCCGTCAACGACGGCCCTCTGACCCTGATCGTAGACACCGACCAGCTCTCCAGTTGACCAATATGCTCCATCGGCGGAGTATATCCCGGCTCTGCTTGGCTGCTTTTTTCTCTATACGATCCCCACGCTATCTTCTACACGACCATTCACATCCCAGCGATGCTTGATAAAGGAGAATATCCCATGAAAATTGATTCCATCCGGGTGGGCTTTATTGCCACCAACTGCTACCTGCTGTGCGACGAGGAGACCGGGGTCTGCGCCCTCATCGATCCAGGCGACAAGCCGGAGCAGGTGGCCGACATGGTCAGCCGCTCCGGCTGCCGTCTGGAGTACATCCTGCTGACCCACGGTCACTTTGACCACACCACCGCCGTCCGGCCTCTGCTGGAGAAATACCCCGACGTGCCGGTGTACATCCACGAGAAGGACGTCACCGACCAGCCGCCCAAGCACATGGATATGATGTTCTCCCGCCTGCCGGAGCACAACCAGCGCTACTACAAGGAGGGGGACACCCTGACGCTGGGCAGCCTCACCATCCGTGTCATGGAGACGCCGGGCCATACCCAGGGCTCCGTATGTCTGCTGGTGGGAGATGTGATGTTCTCCGGTGACACCCTGTTCCGTGGCTCCTGTGGCCGCACGGACTTCGCCGGCGGCGACCCCAAGGCCATGCTGGCCTCGCTGGACCGGCTGGCGGCGCTGCCCGGCAACTACAAGGTCTATCCCGGCCATGAGGGGGCCACGGAGCTGGACTATGAGCGCCGGGTGAACCCCTTTATGACCCGGCGGCTCTCCCTGTGACGGAGGGACGCCATGAAGCTGATCTTTCGTGGTCACGACGACCGGTACGCCGTGGAGCAGAGTCTGCTGGCTTTTTTCCCGGAGGAGCGGCCGGTCTATGAGCCGGCGGAGGATGGGGAGGATCATGCGCTGGTGACGCTGAGCCGCTCCCCCCGCTATAACACCGCCGTCACCACCATCACCTACCACGGCCGGACGGCCCGTGGCATCTCCCGGACCGCCGTGGACCCGCAGCTGACGGAGTATGAGGCGGAGCGCCTTCGCCAGAAGGCGGTGAAGCTGAGCTTCTTCAAGGCGGCACGGGAGATCACCGGCATCACCCCCAGCTGGGGGGCGCTGACGGGCATCCGCCCCGGCAAGCTGGCCTCCCGGATGCTGGAGGAGGGCATGACGGAGCGGCAGGTGGAGCGGGTCCTGCGGGACACCTACTTCGTCTCGCCGGAGCGCCGCCGCCTGTGTATCGAGACGGCGGAGGCCTCCCGCAGAGCCAAGGCGGAGCTGAAGCCGGAGGATATCTCCCTGTATGTTGGCATCCCCTTCTGTCCCACCCGCTGCGCCTATTGCAGCTTTGTGTCCCAGTCCGTGGAGCGGACGCTGGGACTGGTGGAGCCGTATCTGGAGGTGCTGCACCGGGAGATCACCGACGCCGCCCGAATGGTGCAGGAGACGGGGCTGCACATCAAATCTTTCTACATGGGGGGCGGTACTCCCACCACGCTCTCTGCCGATCAGATGGACCGGCTGCTGACCCACCTGAATCGCAGCTTCGATCTGTCGGGCTGCGTGGAATACTGCATTGAGGCCGGGCGGCCGGACACCATCGACCGGGAGAAGCTGCAGGTGCTGCTGGATCACGGCGTAGACCGCATCAGCGTTAATCCTCAGTCGCTGGAGGATCACGTCCTCACCGCCATCGGCCGCCGCCATACGGCCCGTGACGTGGAGGAGGCCATGGCACTGGCCACCGGTATGGGCTTTCCCCATGTGAACATGGATCTGATCGCCGGACTGCCGGAGGACACGCCGGAGGGCTTCCGGCGGACGCTGGACAAGTGCCTGTCCTACGGGGCCGACAACATCACCGTCCATACCCTGAGCCTGAAAAAGGGAAGCCGCATTTTGCTGGAGAACTTCACCATCCCCTCGGCGGAGGCGGTGGGCGAGATGCTGGACTACGCCAACGCCGCCCTGCGGCAGGCGGACTTCCGCCCCTACTACCTGTACCGGCAAAAGTATATGTCCGGCAGCTTTGAAAACACCGGATGGTGCATATCCGGAGCCGAGGGGCTGTATAATATCTACATCATGGAGGAGCTGCACAGCATCCTCTCACTGGGGGCCGGTGGGTCCACCAAGATGGTGGACCCGGTGCATCAGCGCATCGAGCGGGTATTTCACACCAAGTACCCCACGGAATACATCCAGAGAAGCGAAAAGCTGGAGGAAAATCTCTCCGCCTTCCGTCAATTCCATGAGAACATGAGGGGATGAGCATCCCCGGACGGGAGGGTGCATGGGCTTTCTGGGGGGTGCCGCCCTGCTGACGGCGGCGGTAGCGGTCAGCAAGCTGCTGGGGGCCTTGTATAAGATCCCTCTGGGCAACCTGCTGGGGAGTCGGGGCATGGGCTGCTTTCAGGCGGCCTACAACGTCTATGGCGTGCTGTTGACCCTCTCCACCGCCGGTCTGCCGCTGGCCATGAGCCGCCTCATCGCCCAGAGCAGGGGCAGACCCCGGCGGCAGCGGCGCATTTTCCATGTGGCGCTGGCGTTATTTCTGGCGCTGGGGCTGGTGGGCAGCGGTGTGATGCTGACCTTTCCCCGGCAGCTGTCGGGCCTGCTGCACAATGAGCTGGCGGCCCCCTCCATCCGGGTACTGGCCCCGGCGCTGCTGGCGGTGTGTCTGCTGTCCGCCATCCGGGGCTACACCCAAGGGCAGGGGCAGATGCTGCCCACCGCCGTCAGTCAGGTGGTGGAATCCGCCGGGAAGCTGGTGGTGGGGCTGGGCCTTACGTGGTATCTCCTGACTGTCCGGGGCGTCTCCCCGGAGATCGGGGCCGCCGGGGCCATGGCAGGTGTGACCGTAGGCTCACTGCTGGCGCTGCTGGTTCTGACCCTGCGGTGGCTGCCCTCCTGCATGGGCAGCGACGCTCCGCCCTCCCGGCGGGAGGTGCTGGGTCAGCTGCTGAAGATCGGCGTTCCCATTACGCTGGGGGCCGGAGGCATGAGCTTCATCACCCTGCTGGACCAGTCCGTGGCCATGGATGCCCTCCAGAGTCGGTTGGGTCTGGGGCTGGAGGAGGCCAACCGGCAATACGGGGAGTACGCCTTCGCCCTGACGCTGTTCTCCCTGCCGCCCTCCTTTCTCTATCCCATCAGCGTCAGTCTGGTACCGGCCATCAGCGGAGCGCTGGGACAGGGCGACCGACGGACGGCCCGCCGCCACACCCGCACCGCCCTGCGGATGGCGCTGCTGCTGGCGCTGCCGTCGGGGATAGGGCTGTCCGTTCTGGCGGGGCCTATCCTGCGGCTGCTGTACCCCGCTCAGGTGCAGACCGCCGCTGCCGCCGCCCATCACCTGCGGGTGCTGGGGCTGGCTGCCGTGTGCGTGTGCCTGATGGTGGTCTCCGGCGGTATTTTGCAGGCATGGGGCCACGAGCACATCCCGGTGGTAACGCTGCTCACCGGCGGGGCGGTGAAGATCGCTGTCAGCTATCAGCTGGTGTCGGACCCCGCTTGGGGCATCCGGGGCGCCGCCGTGGGAACACTGCTCTGCTATGCGCTTATTGCGGGGATGAACCTACTGGCGGTGGGACGCACCACTGGGATAGTCTTTCGCTGGGGCGTTCCTCTCCGGACGCTGGTGGCAGTGGGGGCCATGGCGGTGACGGCCTCCGGCTTTTACCGGATGCTGGTACACCGGGCTTCCCTGCCGCTGGCCGTGCTGGGAGCCGTAGCGGCAGCCGCTGCGGTGTACGGCGGTCTCGTCCTGCTGTTGGGGGCAGTGCGCCGGGAGGAGCTGTGTGCCGTTTTTGCCGCCAAAAAGCGGCGAAAACCATCTGGATTTTTTTAAGGATTTCTCACAAATGACGAAAAGTCTTGCAATAGGAGCGTAAATATGATAGATTTTGAGAGGAAGGAGCATTACGGTCTTTCGGATCTGCTGCGCATCGTGGCGTTGCTGCGGTCGGAGGACGGCTGTCCGTGGGATCGAGTGCAGACCCATGCCTCCCTGCGGCGCAGTCTGCTGGAGGAGGCCTATGAGGCCGCCGAGGCCATTGACCGGGAGGATCCGGCCCTGCTGAAGGAGGAGCTGGGAGATCTGCTGCTGCAGGTGGTGTTCCATGCCGATATTGAGCGGCAGGCCGGCGATTTCACCATGGACGATGTGGCCGACGGTGAGGTTCGCAAGATGCTCTTCCGGCATCCCCATGTGTTCGGGGGACAGGAGACGGTACAGGACGCCGATACGGTGCTGGAGGGCTGGGAGGCCATCAAGCGCCGGGAGAAGGGCCAGCAGACCACCGCTCAGGCGCTGGATGCCGTGGCCCGGAGCCTGCCGGGACTGTGGCGGGCGGAGAAGCTCCAGAGCAAGGCCGCCCGTGACGGGTTCGACTGGCCGGACATCTCCGGGGCGCTGGACAAGCTGGACGAGGAGGTATCCGAGCTACACCGGGCCGCCGCCGGAGACGGCGACGTGACGGAGGAGCTGGGAGATGTGCTCTTTGCCGCCGTGAAGGTGGGGCGCTTTGTCGGGGTGGACCCGGAGGTCGCCATCCACGGCACCTGTGAGAAATTCATCCGCCGCTACCGGGCGGTGGAGGAGGGGGCAGCGGCCATGGGGAAATCCGTGGATCAACTGCCGCTGGAAACGCTGGAGACCCTGTGGGTCGAGGCCAAGCGATCTTAATGCGATGGATATCGTTTTAGGATATAGACGTACCAAAGAAACATTTTTTAGGAGGAATCACCATGAATAAAACCGAACTGATCGCCGCTGCCGCCGAGAAGGCCGGCCTGTCCAAGAAGGACACCGAGGCTGTCATCACCGCTACTCTGGCTTCCATCACCGAGGCCCTGCAGAACGACGACAAGGTCCAGCTGGTGGGCTTTGGCTCCTTCGAGGTGAAGAAGCGTGCCGCCCGCACCGGCCTGAATCCCCGGACCAAGGAGACCATCGAGATCCCCGCTTCCGCTGTTCCCACCTTCAAGGCCGGCAAGGCTCTGAAGGATGCCGTTGCGAAGTAAGGTTTTATATGGTTTCGGTCGGTGTGCTGCGGCACACCGACCTTTTCATGAAAGGAGCGACGTTTCATGCGTCTGGACAAATATCTGAAGGTCTCCCGGCTCATCAAGCGCCGTACCGTGGCCAATGAGGCCTGCGACAATGAGCGTGTCATGGTCAATGGCCGGGTGCAGCGGGCCTCCTACGACGTGAAGCCCGGCGACCGCATCGCCATCCGCTTCGGCCAGCGGACGCTGGAGGTGGAGGTGCTCACCGTGGCGGACAATGTGGGTAAGGCCGAGGCCGCCGCCATGTACCGGGAGATCATGGACAGCCCGTCATAACCGAAGAGTCCCTTTCATACACATATCGTAGTATGTATGTGTATGAAAGGAGCTTTTTTATGGCATATGAGATCACCGGCGCTCCCCTGCACCACCGGCTGGAGCTGGATGGCCGGGAGCGTCTGACGGTATCCGGAGTGGAGGATGTGGCCCGATTCGACGAGACGTGCATCGTCATGTCCACCTGCGTGGGGGAGCTGGTGGTCACTGGCGAGGGGCTGCACATTGGGAAGCTCACGCTGGACGGCGGAGAGCTCCATGTAGACGGCCACATTGACTCCATCAGCTATGAGGAGCCTGCCGCAGGGCGCACCTCCCTGCTGTCCCGGCTGTTCGGCTGAGGGGATGGAGAACTATGTCTCCGCCCAGCTGCTGCTGTTGGGGCAGGCGGCGCTGCTGGGGATGCTGGGTGGGGTGGTCTATGATCTGCTGCGGCCCCTGCGGCGGGGTCGGCTGATCCACCTGACGGATGCCCTGTTCACCGGGGGCGGGCTGGTGCTGATGGTGTGGTTCCTGACGGCGGTGAGCCGGGGCGAGGCACGGCTCTTTTTGCTGCTGGGAGCCTGCGGCGGAGCGGGGCTGTATTTTCTGCTGCTGGCACCGCTGCTGCGGCCGCTGTGGGACTTTTGGGCCGCCGCTGCCGCCGCCTTTGGACGGCTGCTGGCACTTCCGCTGCACTTTGGTGTAAAGTTGGCGAAAAAAATCGGGAATTCCCTGAAAAAACACTTTCTTTTTTGGAAAAAATACGCTACAATGAAACAGTATCGGTGGGAGTATCCCCCATCTGCAAGGCGCAGGAAAGGAGACCGCTATGGCACGGAAGAAAAACACAAAAAAACGCCGGAGCGGTCTGCTGGGCGCACTGGTGCTGCTGATCCTGCTGGGCGTGATGGCCTATAAGCTGGTGGAAGTCTATGGTGACCTCTCCGCCGCCAAGGAGCAGGAGGCACGGCTCCGCACTCAGGTGGAGCAGAAGGAGGAGGAGAACAACTCCCTGAAGGATGCGCTGTCCCACGCCGACGACCCGGACTACATTCTGGGGCTGGCCCGTGACCGGCTGGGGCTGGCGGAGGACGGCGAGCGCATCTTTCCGGACGTGAACAACTGAGCATCCCCATTTCAACACCGAAGGGAGTCAATAGAGAAGTATATGGAACTGGCGGTTGGGACGATCATCAGCGGGAAAGTCACCGCAATCACCAAATTCGGCGCATTCGTGAGCCTACCCGGCGGGAAGTCCGGTTTGGTCCACATATCAGAGGTGGCCGCTGCCTTTGTCAGCGACGTCCACGACTACCTCACCGAGGGGCAGGAGGTCACCGTGAAGATCCTCTCCGTCTCCCCGGAGGGGAAAATCAATCTGTCCATCAAGCAGGCCCAACCCCAGCAGGAACGCCCGCAGCCGGCCCGATCGGCCCGGCCCCAGGGCGTTTCGAAGCATGCGCAAACCGCGATCTTGATTTGCTGGCGAGCATCTTCCGTTTTCTGCGGATGCCGGGCGGCGGTATCTGCTACGATTTCGGTGTTTATTATCTGACGGCAATTGTGAGTCTTTTTGGTCCGGTGGATCGCGTTGTATCGTCCGTGCGAAACCTTGCGGCGAAGCGTGTGAACATCATTCCGGGCAGCCCGGAATACGGACAGGAATTTGACTATACAAACGAAAGTCAGGTCTTTACCATTCTGGAAATGAAAAACGGTGTGACCGGTACATTCTGCGTCAATGGTGACAGCGTCATCAATGATCAGGCGGTATTCACCATTTACGGTAAAAAAGGTATCTTAAAGCTTGTTGATCCGAACAATTTCGGCGGCGATGTTGTCTATATTCCGGGAGTAAAAG
>OGYB01000224.1_pt1 | contig 46846 bp, 38 predicted proteins | sample 1576421 | NCBI WGS metagenome assembly OGYB01 (sample SAMEA3541577, study PRJEB24748) | human gut metagenome | biome: human gut; feature: human-associated habitat; material: faeces | place: China | collected 2012
GCAGGCGGCGCGCCCGCTACAGCCGCTCGTCGACCTCTCCGATGAATCTCTTCTGCTGCCACAGCCATTGTTCCGGAAACTGCAGTATGCGCCTTTCCAGCTCCCTGTTTATCTGCAGCGTCAAAAAGTCGACCTCGGTCATATCCCCCTGCGCGCCGTCTTCGGGAGGAAAGCCGATATTTATCCTGCATCGGTAGGGAGATATCCGGGTGCAGGTGACGATCAGTACCGCGGCTCCGCTCAGCAGCGCGCAGCGGGCGGCAAGCGTGCCGGTATTCGCCGTCTGCCCGAGAAAGGGCAGTTGGGAGCCGCTGCTCCCTCCGTGCCGGTCTCCCGCGACGCAGATGACGTCGCTCTTCTGAAACTCGGAGGCGAGTTGGTCTGACAGCGATTCGTCATTTAAGGCGGATATTTCATCATGCCTGCCGAAGAGGCACGAAAAACGCATCTGTCCCTCCATCCAGGCGGCGATGAGCGGCCAGTTGCCCAGGCACGCCGATACGGCAATGACCCGCCTGCCGTTTGAAATAGCTTCCTCAAGGAGTTCGAATCCCCTGACTTCCGCGGCGACCCTGTTCACATATGCGGGGTCCTTCTGCCATGCGGCGTATTCGAAAAAACTCCATAAGAGGTTTTTATACGATTCCTTCAGTATTTGCTCTCTCTTGAACTTCGGCTTTGAGGGAAAGATGAACTCCAGGTTACGCCTGGCGATATCTCTGCGCGGTCCCGCGATCCCGGCGAGCATGCAAAAAAACTCCACGGCTAACTTTGCCGTGGGGCCCTCTCTTTTGATAGTTTTGTTGAACAGCGAAAAAAAATTATCCCGGCAAAAAATGTCCGACATGACGATACAGCGACGCCTATTCCCGGCGTCCCGTTATTCCCCCGCCTGGATTCTCATCCTGGCTTCTTCCGGTCTGTTCTGCGGGTCGCCGTTCAGCGCCGCGCTGCCGATGGTTACCTCACCGCAGATAACGCCGCCTCTTTCAATCGCGATCATATTCGTCGTGACGTTGCCGATGACGAAGGCTCCCTGCCTGAAATAGGCGTCCGCAGACGATGAGATGTTCCCCGATACCTTGCCGTCCACAAATATCTCCTTGGACATCATCGAGCCGACGATCTCCGTGTCTTTGCCTATCTTTATCGTGCCCTCCGCGGCAAGGTCTCCGGTGATCTTGCATGCCTTGAGGTCGATATTTTCTCCCGAGATATTCCCTTCGACGCTGCCTGATATGACGATGTCGCCTTTGGTGACGACATTCCCAACTATGATGCCGCGTATATCCAAACTTCCCTTCGAGACGACCTCGCCGTTGATGGCGGTATCTTCGGAGATGACGGAGGGATCAGTTTTTTTGCGGTCATCCTTCCTTGGCTGTGTGAGGGTCAGCTTAGGCGCCGCGGTCTCCGCCTCTGTGACAAGCGCGGCGATGTCCTGCTTCTCCGCCGGTCTCTCCTCCCTGTTCTGGCTTTTCTGCAACAGGAATATCTCTTTTAAGGCGGTTTTGAAATTCTGGCGATAATCCATGATTTCTTTCTCCTTATCTCTTATCTTATGTGTGTAAACGTGATGGGCCTGTCTTCGCTGCCGAGCGCTTTAAAAATGTAATTCTCTTTTTTCAGGCGCAGAATGATCTGTTCAAGCGAGGCGAGCGAAAGTTCCGAAGTATCGTGCATCAGGACGATATTGGGCTGGTCCCGCCTGACGTTGTTCGCCACGTTGTCGATGATGTTCTTTTTTATCGTCTTTTTGACGGCGTCTCCCGCGGAAACGTTCCAGTCATAAAATTTGAACCTGCGGCGCAGCATTTCAGCCGTCAGCTCTCCGTATATACGGGAATTGAAGACGTTTATACTGCCTCCGGGAAAGCGGAATATGGCGCACCTGTCGCCTGTTGCGCGGTATATCGCATCCTCGGCCATTGAAAAATCTTTGAGATATGAATCCACATTCATATATATCTGGAGGTATTTATGGCTGTACGTATGGACGCCGATGGCGTGCCCTTCGCTCTTTATCCTTCTTGCCGCCGAGGGGTATCTTTGTACGTTTATCCCGACCAGAAAAAATGTCGCCTGAACGCCGTGCTTTTTTAAGAGATCCAAAAAGGCCGGCGTATATTTCGAGGGGCCGTCGTCAAAGGTCAGGTACACGACGCCATCCTGAAGCGCCCTCTCCTGCCCGGCTGCGCCGTAAAGTTCACTGTAGGCGCTCTGATAGCTAAAAGATGGAGGGCGGTTTTGGGGCGTGCCGTTGCTTTCAGAAAGAGATTTTTTATCGTACTGCAAATCGGATACGCGCTCCTTTTTTATCTCTGACGGTTCTTTCCGTATAAAAACATCTATAAGATATTTGCCGGATAATACGGCCATAAGCAGCAGTGCCAAAATGATTAAATGCCTAAAAAATGCAACGCTTCCAAAATAACGCATCAGCCACCGCCTGAATCCTGTAAACAAAGAGATATTCCATCTGGGCTTTATCTTCTCATGTAGGTGAGTATATCAATAATTCTTGCATAATGCAATTAAAAATAAGTGCAAAATAATTGCAATAACGGTTGTGCGTATACATATTATATGAATTACAAAATTCAAGGCGTTCTGTGCGGGAAAACAGATGAAAACGCTGAAAAGATAAAAATATGCCGCGGCAAGTAAAGTTTGGTGCAAAGCGAAGAGCTGGGAAAGCCATTTTAAATGGAAGTCTTTGCCTTGCGGCTCATGGTAAAATAAAGGTCATTGAAAACGGGAAAGGACGCTTCCAATTTCCGCTTCGGTAATGGCCGTGCGGAAGGATAAGAACGTGCGAATGTTTCATGACGGCTAACTAGACGATCAAGAGGTGTATGTTCATGTGGAAAATTCAAAAGGGATCTACAAGCGTGAGCCGTACGTTCAGGCTGCCCGAGGAGATGGTGGAGGTGCTGGAGTCGCTGGCTTCGGAGAACAGGCTGTCCCTGAACCAGCTCGTCATTCAATGCCTGAGGTATTCTCTCGAACATCTCGATCCTCCGGAAGAAACAGCCCCTAAAGAAAGATAGACACAGCCGTACTGCGTCTCGTAAACGTCATTAAAAAACAAAAGCATCCGGCGGCAGATGCGCAGGATATCTTTGTTTTTGATTTATACCGAATAGACAGTCCTTTCTGCTTAATTTTTAAATATCGATCAGCATCGAAACGGCGCAATATACCAGCAGCAGCGCCATGACGGCGTTCACCGGCCTGCTGTATTTTTTGAAGAGGAGTTCGAAGAGCGCGCCGAAGAGCGCCCAGCAGAGAGTGCAGGCGAAGCCGACGAAGGCGAGGAATATTATGAAAGCGGCGATGACCGGCAGCCCGTGATAGTGGGGCAGGATGAACGAAGACATCGTCGTTATGCAGTACAGGATCACCTTTACGTTGACGAACTGCAGCGCCATCCCCGAGAGAAAAGTATTCGTAACGGCCCGTCCGCCCTTTTCATGAGGCGCGTCGCGCCACACGGTCCAGGCGAGCCACAAGATATAGGCCGCGCCGACATAGAGCATGAGCGGTTTTACGGAAGGGATGACGTCGTATAACAGCGAGCTGAAAAGCGCGCTGAGAGACATCACGACGAGAAAGCCCGCAAAGACGCCGAAATTGAATGGCAGGGACCTTCTGAAGCCATACCGGCTCGCGTTGGACATCGACATGATATTGTTGGGGCCGGGGGTAATGGCGGTAAGAATGACATAGGAGAAAAACGCCGCGAAATTCATAACGATCACTGCCTCGCTTATTTTTTGTATGATATAATGAATACGTTCGGACGTTATACTGTCCTTTGTTGGATATACTATACATATCGTGCGATATATTGTCAATAAGCCAGAGGTGTGTTCTATGGAAAATATCAATTCGGTCGTCGCCGACAACCTGAAACGCCTCCGCGATGAGCGGAAGCTGAGCCTGGAGGCGACGGCGAAGCTCTCCGGCGTCAGCAAAAGCATGTTGGGGCAGATAGAGCGAGGCGAGGCCAACCCCACCGTCTCGACCGTCTGGAAGATTGCGGGCGGCCTGAAGATATCCTTCACCGAACTGATGACGCGCCCCGAAAAAGATTACGAGACGGTCGACATCAGACAGGTCGAGCCGCTGCTTGAGGACGGGGGCCGTTACCGCAACTTCCCGGTCTTCCCCTTCGACGCTGCGCGCCGTTTCGAGATGCTCTACGTCGAGATAGACCCCGGCGGCCGCCTGGAGGCCGAACCGCATCCCGCCGGCACGCAGGAATTTATCACCGCCTTCTCCGGCGAGCTTGCCGTGACCGCCAACGGCGAAGCCTTCTCGATCAAAGGCGGCGGCTCCTCCCTCCGCTTCAAAGCCGACACGCCCCACAGCTACAAAAACACCGGCGACGAGATCTGCCGGTTAAGTATGATTATTTATTATCCGGGGTAGGGTTTGTACTAAGACTAACTATGACAAACAAAACCTTAACTAATGAAAAATGAATAACAATTTTCATCGGGGCAAACGCATCAACCAGCCGACAAAGGGTAAATTGGCGTAAATCGGCGTTTATACGCACGACTAACTTCATAACCGAGGGCCTGCCAATGCTCACCGCACACTAGTGCGCCTCCGCTTGGCAGGCCCCCGGTTATTTCGTTATTCGCACGTCTAAACGCCGATTTACGCGATTGCGGGGAAAGATAAACTGGGATTTAGCGCTTTGCCCTTCCGTCGCTCCGGCCTCCGAGCCGGAGCCTAGGGGCGTTGGTTTTACATGCGCCGGTGAAGCAAAAACATAAAGACGCTAGGCCCCGGGTCAAGCCCGGGGCGACGGGGATAAACTGCATGACAAGGTAAACCCCAATTTACCATTTATCTGATCGTTTTTGATGCGTTTGCCCTGCAATTTTCATAAAACAGCTTGACAAGAAATCCATGTTAGTAATAGTATTAGAAAATGCAGTCTTGAGTTATGAAATATCGGGACTATCCAATTGAATAGCGGCAAACGCGATGATGGAGTTACGGTTGCGAATTTCGGATACTACAGACGGCCAGCGAACCAAAACAGCGTTTTTCTGTTTTGAGTGAGTCGGCTGGTCTTACGGCATAAAAAATTAAATACTGTTAAAACGCGATGATGGAGTTACGGTCATTACAGATAGGTTTACAGAGAGCCGGCACGCAGGTGAGAGCCGGAACCGAAGGGTAATGAAGCGGCCTCGCTCCGGAGCGGAATCCCCTAAGGCGAAAGCTGTTAAGGGATTACGGCTGGCCCCGTTACAGGCGCCAATGAGCGGCCGCGGATATTTCGCGGCAATCAGGGTGGTACCGCGATGATTTGTATATTCGTCCCTGAGGCATGTTATGCCTCGGGGATTTTTTTATGCCCGCGGGGCGCGGGCATTGGCGGGAATTTAATTGTAGAAACAGTAAAAGGAGTGTTGGCGATGAAGAGAATCAAATTTACGGACATCACGCTGCGCGAGGCGGCGCGCGGACTTGAGGGGGCGCTCTCCTTCAAAGAAATCATAGAGATGGCAAAGATCCTCGACCGGCTCAACCTTGACGTTATCAGCCTCGCGCCGATCGCAAATGTGAAGATCGATTCGCTGCTGGTGCGCACGGTCGCGGCGGCGGTGAAGAAGAGCACGCTCTCCATGCCTGTCGGCTATACGGAGGCCGGGGTGGATACGGCGTGGAGCGCCGTCGCGGAGGCCGCGCATCCGCGCCTCTATGTGGAAGCGCCGCTCTCGGCGGTGCAGATGGAGTTTGTCTGCAATAAGAAGCCCGAAGGGATCATCGAGATGATCGGCAAGCTCGTGCGCAAGAGCCGCGGACTTTGCGAAGATGTGGAGTTCGCCGCCGTCGACGCCACCCGCAGCGAGCCGGAGTTCCTCTATCAGGCGCTGCGCACGGCGCTCGCCGCCGGCGCTTCCACCGTTACGGTCTGCGATTCGGCGGGGACGATGATGCCCTACGAGTTCAATAATTTTGTCAAAGAGATATACGCCAACGTGCCGGAGCTCAAGGAGGCGGCGCTCGCCGTCAAGTGTTCCAACGAGCTTTCGATGGCGGCGGCCTGCGCGGTATCGGCCGTCAAGGCGGGAGCCTCCGAGGTCGACGTGGTCGTCAGCGGCGGCTGCGCGCCCGAGCTGGAGACGGCCTCGCACATCATCCGCACGCGCGGCGACGACTGCGGCTTTTTCAGCGGCATAAAGTACACGGAGCTGCATCGCTCGATCGCGCAGATGCACTGGATCTCCCGCTCCGAGCGCAGCAAGACGAGCGCCTTTGACACGGGATTCTCAATATCCGACGGCTCGGGTATCAGGCTGGACGCGAACGACGACATCACCGCGGTCGGCAAGGCGGTGGAGCGTCTCGGCTACGACCTCTCGGAGGAGGATATGGTGAAGGTCTACGATACCTTTATCAACGTCGCCGCCAAGAAGTCGGTTGGCACGAAGGAGCTGGAGGCGATCATCGCCACGAGCGCCCTGCAGGTGCCGCCGGCCTATGAGCTGGTGAGCTTTGTCATCAACAGCGGCAACGTCATCAGCGCGACGGCCAATATCCACTGCCGCCGCGACGGCGAGGATCTTTTCGGCCTCGCGGTCGGCGACGGGCCGATCGATGCCTCTTTCCTCGCGATCGAGCAGATCACCGGACACCATTACGAGCTCGACGATTTCCAGATTCAGGCCGTCACCGAGGGGCGCGAGGCGATGGGCTCGACGCTCGTCAAGCTCCGTTCGAACGGCAAGCTCTATTCCGGCAACGGGATTTCAACGGATATCATCGGTTCCAGCATCAGGGCCTATTTCAACGCCCTGAATAAGATCTCATACGAGGAGAATCACAGATAATGAAGCTTTCATTTTCGACTTTCGGGTGGCATGACTATACATGGGAGGATTTCTGCGCCGTCGCCAAAGACGGCGGCTTCGCGGGGATAGAGGTACACAATATCCACGAGCCGACGCTCGTGAAGAAAAACAGTATCTTTGACCCGGCAAGGGCCAACGCCGCGCACCGCGAGATGACCGAGGCTGGGCTTTCGATCCCCTGCATCGACGCCTGGCATAATATCGCAGACGGCGCGAAGTTTGAAGACAACTGCGCCGAGATCATGGATTATATCAATACCGCGAAGAGCCTGCGCGTACCCTATGTGCGCCTCGGCGCGAAGGATACGGGAAGTTCGTTCGCGGATGAGCGCGCCGCGGTGATGAGGGTGCTGGAAAAAATGCTGCCCGCCGCGCAGGAGGCCGGCGTGACGCTGCTGATCGAGACCATAGGGATATTTTCCGATACCGATAAACTCTGCGATGTGCTCAATTCCTTCTCCTGCGACAACCTCGCCGCGCTCTGGGATATGCAGCATACCTTCCGCGACGCGGGCGAGGCGCCGGAAAAAACGGTCAAGAATCTCGGCGCCTATATCAAACATGTGCACCTGAAGGATTCCGACGTCGTTGACGGCGTGATGGAGTACCGTCTCATCTGCGAGGGCAGCCTGCCGGTCGACGCGATGATGCGCGCCCTCTATTCGCTGAACTATGACGGTTTTATCTCGATGGAGTGGGACCCTCAGTGGGTGCCCGATATCGAGAGCATCGAGCTGATCTCCCTGCATTTTGTAAATACGATGAACCGTTTCGGCAACCCCGCGCGCATGGTGAAATCGAAGCGCCTCTATGAGAACAAGCGCGGCACGGGGCTCTATCCGTGGCAGAAGGACAAGCTGATCGAAAAGACCTTCGGCGCAGTGCTTGACCGTGTCGTCGAGGAATTTCCCGACCAATACGCCTTTAAATACACGACGCTCAACTACACGCGGACCTATTCGGAGTTCCGCGACGACGTCGACGAATTCGCGCGCGCGCTAATCTCGCTCGGCGTGGGGCCCGGCAGCCACGTGGCGATCTGGGCGACGAACCTGCCTCAGTGGTACGTCACCTTCTGGGCGACGACGAAGATCGGCGCGGTGTTGGTCACCGTCAACACCGCCTACAAGATCCACGAGGCCGAGTATCTGCTGCGGCAGTCCGATACTCACACGCTCGTGATGATCAAGGGCTTCCGCGATTCGCACTATGACGAGATCGTCAAAGAGCTCTGTCCCGAACTGGAGACCGCCGCGGCCGGCAAGCCGCTGGCCTGCCGCCGCCTGCCCTTCCTGCGCAACGTCATCACCGTCGATTTCAAGATGAAGGGATGCCTTACCTGGGAAGAGGCCGTCTCCCGCGCGCACATGACGCCGCTGGAGGAGGTGCACCGCCTCGCCGCCGCCGTCGACATCCATGACGTCTGCAATATGCAGTACACCAGCGGTACCACGGGCTTCCCCAAAGGCGTCATGCTCACGCACTACAACGTCGTCAACAACGGCAAGTGCATCGGCGACCGCATGGACCTCTCGACGGCCGACCGCATGATGATCCAGGTGCCGATGTTCCATTGCTTCGGGATGGTGCTCGCGATGACTGCCTCGATGACGCACGCCGCCACGCTGTCGCCGCTGCCCTATTTCTCGACGAAGGCCTCGCTCGCCTGCATCAATCAGGAGCGCATCACCTGCTTCCACGGCGTGCCGACGATGTTCATCGCGATGATGGAGCATGAGGATTTCGACAAAACCGACTTTTCCTACATGCGCACGGGGATCATGGCGGGCAGCCCCTGTCCGATCTCAAAGATGCGCGACGTCGTCGACAAGATGAATATGAAGGAGATTGTCATCGTCTACGGACAGACGGAGGCCTCGCCGGGCTGCACGATGAGCGACACCGGCGACTCTCTGGAGGTGCGCGTCGAGACCGTCGGACACGCGCTGCCGGAGATCGAGTGCCGCGTGGTGGACCCGGAGACGGGCGAAGAGCTGCCCGACGAGGTGCCGGGAGAGTTCGTCGCGCGCGGCTACAATATAATGAAGGGCTACTACAAGATGCCCGAGGCGACGGCGGCGGCGATCGACGCCGACGGCTGGCTTCACACGGGAGATCTCGCCTGCCGCACGGCGGCGGGAGATTACCGCATTACGGGCCGCCTGAAGGATATGATCATCCGCGGCGGCGAGAACATCTATCCGAAGGAGCTGGAGGAGTTCCTCTACACGCATCCGAAGGTCAAGGATGTGCAGGTGATAGGCGTCCCCGACGAAGCGCTCGGCGAGGAGATCTGCGCCTGCGTCGTGCTCAAGGAGGGGGAGGAGGCCACAGAGGCCGAGATCAAAGAATTTTTCCTCTCGCACATGGCGCGTCACAAGTGCCCGCGGTATATCGACTTCGTCGATGATTTCCCGATGAACGCGGCGGGGAAGATCCTGAAATACAAGATGCGCGAGGACGCGGTGAAGAAGTACGGGCTGGAGAATGCGGCGGCCGTCAAAACCGCTTAAAACCGGCGTTTTGGTTTGCTGCATATAAACGCCGATTTCCTTCGGGCGGGGGAAAGATAAACTGGGATTTATCTTTTTAAGCCTCCCTCGCCGAGGGAGGTGGCAGCCGCGTGTTTTTTGCGGCTGACGGAAGGAGTGTTGCACTGTGCGGCGCATGTTTTCAGCGCCACGCAGTGCCCGCGGCGGAAGCCGCGGAAGATGCGGAAGATGCGGAAGATGGTAAGGCCAAGAGCAAAACAAAACCCAAGGTCAACACTCCCTCACCCCGCTTCGCGGGGTGCTCCCTCGGCGATGGAGCCTTTAAAAAAGTAAAACCAACGCCACTCCGGCTCGGAGGCCGGAGCGACGGAAGGGCGCTAAATCGCAGTTTATCTTCTACCTGACCTTTCTTGATGCGTTTGCCCTGGGCATAACGCGAAAAGCGCCCCGCCGTTCACAGCGGGGCGCTTACAATATTACATTACATCTGTCAGCGGTGTTACATAACCGGCCTTACTTTGTGAAGCGCCTTCTTCCCGCGCGCTCGCCGTCTCTATCACGGTCACGGTCCCTGCGGAACCCGCCGTCGCGGCGCGGAGGTTTGGAATCCGAGCGGAAAGAGCCGCGGCGTTCTCCGCCCGTCGCCGGTTTTACGGAGCTGACGGTGAGGCCGTCTCTCTCAAGACGGTCCTTGCGCGCCTCGAGGAGCGCCGCGCCGCGGGGAGAAAGTTCCACCGTCGCGCTTGAATCACGGAGTTTGATGTTTCCCACATCCTCGCGGCCGATGCCGATGTTGCGGCAAAGCGCGCCAAGCAGCGGACCGACCTCCCAGCCGTCGTCGCGCCCCTGCGCGAGCTGCACGGCTACGCCGCCTGTCATGTCCGGGCGCTGGAAACGGTCTTTGTGCTGCCCCTGCGTCCTCTCTCCGCGTGCCGCCCCTGAGCTTGAGTCGCGGCGGCCCTTCTCGCGGTCCATTTCATGCTGGACGTCCTCGCGTATCGAATAACCCGACGGCTGGTCCCCGTATGCCTTGGCGAGCAGCCCTGAGACCAGTACCGGAGCCTCCTCGCGTTTGAGCAGTTCCTGCGCCCATGACTCGAATTCATTTGATTCGAGCGCGTGTTCGAGAATGTTATTCTCGAAACGGACGCGCGCCTGCCCTTCGATCTCTTCGGCGTCCGGCGCTGGTATCCATTCAAGCTTGAGTTTAGATCCCGAATGCATGATCATCCCTTTGAACTGGCGCGCCTCACGCGCCGTAAGGAGGATGAGGTTGCTGCCCTCATGTCCCGCGCGTCCCGTGCGTCCGCTGCGGTGGACGAACGCCTCAAGGTTCTGCGGCAGGCCGTACTGGAGGACGTGGCTCACCGCGTCGATATCCAGGCCGCGCGCCGCGACGTCCGTCGCGACAAGGATGGAGACGCGTCCGCCGCGCAGCGCCGAAAGGGCGTTGTTGCGCTCGCGCTGGCTCATGTCGCCGTGTATCGCGGTGGCGCGGAAGCCGATGTCGCAGAGCTTGTCCGCGATATCCTGCGTCTCCGCGCGGGTACCGCAGAAGATCAGCGACTTGCTGGGATTTTCCCATATCAGCACGTTGGTGAGTCCCTCAAAACGTCTGCGCGAGGGGATTATATAGGCCTTCTGCGTGATCTCGCTGTGCGAAGTTACGTCGGATACGAGCGAGATCTTTTTCGGTGCGTTCAGGTACTGCTTTGTGAGCGAAAGGACCTCGGGCGGCATCGTGGCGGAGAAGAGCCAGGTGCGTTCCACGTGGTCCATCGCCTTGAGTATCGCTTCCATCTCGTCGTGGAAGCCCATATCGAGCATATGGTCGCCCTCGTCGAGGACGACGCTCTTTATGTCTTCCGTTTTCAGCGTGCCGCGACGCAGATGGTCGAGAATACGCCCGGGCGTGCCGACGACCACGGAAGCGCCGTCGCGCAGCGCGCGTATCTGGCGCTCCATATCAAGGCCGCCGACAAGCGTCGCGACGCGCACCCCGAGATCGGCTCCGAGCCATGCGAACTCCCGGGCCGTCTGCTGGGCGAGTTCGCGGGTCGGCGAAAGGACTATTATTTGCGGCATCCTTTCTCTGGCGTTGATCTGGTTCAAAAGCGGCAGGGCAAAGGCGAGCGTCTTGCCCGAACCGGTCTTCGCCTGGACGATGACGTCGTTGTCCATGATAGTTTCATCCTCAAGCACCGCCGTCTGGACGGGCATCGGATGTTCAAATCCCTTGCGCTCGATCGCTTTGATCAGCGCGGGGTTCAGATCAAAATCTGAAAATTTTTCCTGAATTTCCTGTGTCATTATAGACTACCTCCTAAATATATTGGGGGCGTTGAAAATCGCGTTCAGCTATATATCGGCGCCTGCCGGCAAACGAGCTTGCCGCTGTATTTACGATACAGCCAGCTCTTTTGAAAGGCATGCGTCTGTCAGGTAAATATCTTTACGCAGTTTAAACAATAGACCGACTAAATATCGGTATCTGCCCCGTTGCATCCATGCACAAAATTCTTGTGACGCGCAATCCGGCCAGGCGGTAAGAAAAATACTCCTCAGTTACATCGTACGCGGTGTAAAGAATTTATGCGAAGCGCGGACCCATGCCGCGCAACCTATGTATTATAGACGATAGTTTAGAAAAGTCAACAGCGGTTTTCTCCGCCGCGGGGCGGACGCGTCAAACTCTTTAAAGGGACCCGCCGGCGTGACGGGCCCCTGAAGATCCTTTTTAGCGGTTATTTCGCCAGGTCTCATATTCGTCGAGGCCGGAGTCTCTTATTACCTTGAGCAGTTCGCCGGCGTCGGCCTCGGATATCGGCAGCAGCGGCCTGCGGCATGAGCCTCCCGTCATTCCGTAAGCCTCCAGCGCGCGTTTCAGGCCGGGGATGCCGAAGCGGCGCGTGATGGCGTCGCTGACGGGCAGCAGTCTCTTTTGAAGCGCGGCGGCTTCAGAGATCCTCCCGTCATTGAAAGCCTCGTAAAGCATTTGACAGGAGCGCGGGAATAGGATCGAGACGGCCATCGTGCCGCCGCAGGCTCCCATTGAGAGCGCCGCCAGGAACCAGTTTCCCGTACCGCCGAAAGTCGAGAAACCGTCGGGAGTACGGAGCACGGTGTAACCTAGTTTGGTCATATCCCCGGAAGTGTCTTTTATTCCGCGTATATTCGGGTGGCGTGCGGCGGCGCATATCACCTCAATGTTGATATCGACGCCGGTGTTGGCCGGCATGTTGTATAGGAATAGCGGTACCGGAGATTCATCCGCGACATCGGTAAAGTATTTCACCAATGCCTCGTCTTTTCCCTTGTAGTAATGCGGCGGAAGCAGCAGGATGCTGTCGGCCCCCGCGGCGGCGAGCCTCCCGGCGGCCTTTATCGTCTCATCCGTCGAAGGAAAGTGCGCGCCGGCCATTATGTGCAGCCGCCCCGCGGAACCCTCTTTTGCCGTTCTTGTCAGAAACTCTCTCTCTTCGAGAGAAAGAAATGGTATCTCGCCGTTTGAGCCGGCGATGACGATGCCGTCGAGCGGTGAAGCGCTCCACAGCGCGATGTTCTTCTCCCATCCGTTCCCGTCCAGAGCGCCGTCGTCTTTGAAGGGGGTCGGCACGGGCGCGAATACTCCGCGAATCTTTTCTCCCAAGGTAAGCATCTCCTCTTTGTGGGTCGTGATTACGGCGCCGCGCGGCACCGGGCTTAGTATGCGGTTCTTTTTTTACGATGTCAATCTGCGTTTGGTGATGCCGCAAAGGCGGAGTGTGTGACCGGCACGTCTGTTTATGAGGAAAAACGTGATATTTAAAAAGATTTTGAAAAAAATTTGCGGAGCTTGATATATTTTTCTCATGTTTGACAGTTTTATGTAAACAAACTACAATGTCACGCAAAATATTTTTTTATAAATGGGGCGTTTGCATTGGCATCGGAAAAAGGTTCCTTCGCGGCATTTCTTGAACGCAAAAATGTGAAATTTTCCTTCTCGCGTTACTTTGTTGAGGCTCTCGGCGCAATGGGCATCGGCCTCTTCGCCTCTCTTATCACTGGTCTCATATTGAAGACGATCGGCTCAAAATGCGGAATCCCGATATTGGTGGAATTTGGCACGCTTGCCGGACAGATGGTGGGGCCGGCGATCGCCGTAGCCATCGCCCAGGCGCTCAAAGCGCCGCAGATGGTAGTGTTCTCCTGCGCCGCCGTCGGTTTCGCCGGCAACACCTGGGGCGGCCCGGTGGGGGCGTTCGTAGCGGCGATCATTGGAACCGAGTGCGGCAAGATGATCTCGAAGGAGACGGTGATCGACATAATCGCCACGCCCGCCGTTACGATAATCACCGGCATGGCGGCGGCCAAGCTGATCGGTCCCCCCGTCAGCGCGATGATGACGGCGCTCGGCGTGCTGATCATGCGCGCGACCGAGCTTCAGCCCGGTCCGATGGGCGCCGCCGTATCCACGATCATGGGCATGATCCTGACGCTGCCGATATCGAGCGCGGCGATCGCCGTCGCTCTGAACCTCTCCGGACTTGCGGCGGGAGCGGCCGCTGTCGGTTGTTCGACGCAGATGGTCGGCTTCGCGGTGATGTCGTTTCGTGAAAACGGCCTCTCCGGCCTCCTTTCGCAGGGGCTCGGCACCTCGATGCTGCAGATGCCGAACATCGTGCGCCATCCGATGATCTGGGCGCCGCCGACCCTCGCAAGTTTCATCCTCGGTCCCATATCGACGCTCGTCTTCGGCATGACCAACGTGCCCTCCGGCGCGGGGATGGGAACGAGCGGCCTCGTCGGACAGTTCGGCGCGATCGACGCCATGGGGAGCTCCCCCGCGGTCCTGATGCAGATAGGCCTCATGCACTTCCTGCTGCCGGCGGTGACGACGCTTCTCATCGCCGAGGTGATGCGCCGTACCGGGCTGATAAAAGAGGGAGACATGAAGCTCGACCTTTAACCCGCTTTGGTGACAGACATCCGCGGATACACGCCGAAAGGCGGAGGAAAGCCTTGTCGAAGGCATCCTCCGCCTTTTTTGTCCCATGAGAAGCCGGCCCGCGTCCGCGCCTTTGAAATAGCTGGGCGGCAGGCCTACCTGCCTCTTTTCCAGCGGCCGCTTTTCAAATACCAGAGGCTGAAAACGATCGTCTGCAGCGAGGCGAGCGGCGCCGCGAATCCGACGGAGAAGAGGCTCGCTCCCTCGATGCCGCTCAGTATCCAGGTGGCGGGGACTCGCACGGCGAAGGCGGAGAATATGTTGTTCGCCATCGTAAAGGCTGTTTTGCCGCAGCCGTTGAAAAAGCCGTTGAGGCAGAAGACGAAGCAGACGAGGATGCAGTCGGCGCTGAACGATTTGAGATAGAGCGCCGTCGCCTCTATCAGCTCCCGGTCCGGAGTGAATATCCTGATCACGCTCTGCGGAAAGAAAAAGAGCCCGATGAAGGTGGCCGCGCCGAAACCGAGCGATATCGAAAGGCCGGAATACATCGTCGAGCGCGCGCGTTTTGGCTTTCCGGCCCCCATATTCTGCGCGACCATCGCGGCGATCGCCGCCGAAAAGGACATTGGCGGCAGCATGGTGAAGCCGTTGAGCTTGCTTGTGATGCCGATCGCCGCGGAGGCCGCGACGCCGCCCATCTTGCTGACCGTAGCCATGATGAAGATGAAGGAGATGCCGGTCAGTGAAAACTGGACCGCCATCGGCAGTCCGATACGAAGCAGGTGCGCCAGCTTATGCCATTTTATCTTCAGGCTCCTGAGTCGAAAATCGAAACGGTAATTTGCGCGGCGTGCGTAGATGACGGCGAGGAACGCCGACAGTCCCTGCGCGCATATGGTGGCGAAGGCGGCCCCGGGGGCCCCCCAGCCGAACAGGCCGACGAGCACGAGATCGCCGATGACGTTGGCGACACAGGCGATGCCGACAAAGATAAGCGGCGAAGTGGAATCCCCGAAGCCGCGAAAAATGGCGGCGAGGGCGTTGTAGGCGAACATCGTAGCGATCCCCGCGGCGTTGATGAAGATATAGCCTCTCGTCTGTTCGACAGCCTCGGCCGGCGTCCCGAGCAGGTCAACTATCGGGTCGGTCAGCGCGAGCAGCAGCGCCGTGATGACGACGCTGAGGGCGACGAAGAGCGAGAGCATCGTGCCGATGGTATCCTCGATCTCATGCTCCTCTCCCGCGCCGAAAAAGCGTCCGATCATTATCGTGCCTCCCATGGAGAGGCCGATGACGATGCTGTTTATCATGAAGATGAACTGGCTGCCGATCGAGACCGCGGAGAGTCCCGCGGCGTCGGTGAACTGTCCGACGATTATCATGTCGGCCGCGCCGTAGAGCGCCTGCAGCAGGTTCGCCGCCATATACGGGATCGCGAAGCGCGTCAGCAGCAAAGGGATGCTGCCCTCGGTCAGCGTCTGCGCGCCGGAGGTGAATATTCCGGAAAATAGTTTTTTGATTTTCATTGTCATTGACCCTTATTGAAACCTTTCTTTTTCTTTTAACATCCTAATGAAATAATAGAGGAAGGGCAGGCTCGTCGTGAAGCTGAAAATATCGGAGATTGTCTGCGTCATTTCCACGCCGGTCAGTCCGAAGATCCCCGGCAGCAATATGATGAGCGGGATGAAATAGATGCCCTGCCGCGTGCAGGCGAGGAACGTCGCGCGCCATGCGAAACCGGAGGCCTGGAGCATCATGTTCGTCGTGACGAATAGCGGCTGCAGGAGCAGCACGGAACACTGAAAACGCATCGCGCGCGTGCCGATCGCGATGACGACGGCATCCTCCCTGCGGAAAAGGGCGATTATCTCCGGCGCGAATATCCATCCCGCGAGCGTCATGAAAGCCATCAGCGCCATGCCGGCCTTGACGGTGAACCAGAAAGCTTTGCGCACGCGCCCGTAGCGCCGGGAGCCGTAATTATAGCCCACGACGGGCGAAAATCCCTGGCCGAGGCCGATCATCACCGAGAGGATGAAAATGAATATCCTGCCGACGATGGACATCGCGGCGACGGCGGGGTCTCCGTAGGCGGCGGCGCTCACGTTCAGCGCGGCGGTGGAGATACTGGCCAGCCCTTGGCGTGAAAGCGACGGACAGCCGAGACGGAGGATGTCAAAATAGGTCCGCGGCCTGTGCGAGAGATTCTTCAAATGGAGCCTCACCAGGCTCTTGCCGCGCAGGAAGAAGGAGATCATGATCGAGAAGCTGACGCACTGGCTGAGCAGCGTCGCAAGCGCCGCTCCCGAGATACCCAGTCCGAAGGTGAAAATAAAAATGGGGTCCAGCGCGATATTCAGCAGCCCTCCGGTCACAAGGCCGCACATCGCGAAGGCGGCGTGACCCTCCGAACGAAGGATATTGTTCATTACGAAAGAGGCGCACATCACCGGCGCGCCGAGCAGTATCCAGCTTGCGTAGCTTCGCGCGTAGGGCAGTATCGTCGGCGTAGAACCGAGCAGCCGCATCAGGCCGTCGATAAAAATCAGCCCGCCCGCGCAGAGGAACACCCCCATAATGATCGCGCCGAAAAAAGAGGTCGAGCCGTAGACGCTCGCCGTTTTACTGTCTCCCGCGCCGAGCACGCGCGCGATCATGCTGCCGGAACCCATGCCGAGGGTGAAGCCGATCGCCTGGAAGATCGCCATCAGCGAAAAGACGACTCCGACCGCGCCGCTCGCGCTGGTGCCGAGCTGGGAGACAAAATATGTGTCTGCGGTGTTGTAAAGCGTCGTGACCAACATGCTGATTATCGTCGGAATGGCGAGCGAAATAATGAGCGGCCCGACCGGAGCCTCCGTCATGCGCGCATGGTGCTCCGCTGAATTTTTGCTTGGCGCGACGAACAGCTTCATGATTGACAGAACCTCCCTGTTTCCGCTTGCGGCGAGGCTCTCAGGTAAATAAAGGCCGGACCGGCGGTTTTCAATATAGTAGTTATAGAAAATACCACTAAATCCCCAAATTCACAACATCGGGATCTTTCCTTGATCTCCAAGTTCCGTTCCGTGTACCTGAGGCTTATCCGTGCCGGTCGCCGTTTTTGGTAATAAAGCGCCACTGTTCAAGGATCTCATCATAGTTCCTGCCCAGCCGGTCGATGCCTTTGATCGCCGGTGTGTCGTCGGGCCTTAGCTTTTTCATGAGCTTTCTGTAGGCCGGCCTTGACTGTAAAATAAAATCCGTTATAATATAATCCGTAATCGTATTATATGAATGCGTAGTAAATTTTGCGCAAAAGCTTGCGCGGCGGCGCGTCTGCCGGGGGCGCGGTAAAATCGGAGGTCTTAATTATGTTCCATACTAGAAATTACAGGGAGCTGACGAAGCTCTTTTTTATGTTTGTGCTGCCGGCGCTGAGTTCGCAGCTCTTGAGCGGTATATACACGATCGTGGACGGATACTTCGTCGGCTGGGGGATGGGGCAGGACGGCCTCGCGGCGATCGGGCTCGCGTTTCCCTTCTCGGTCATTGTGACGGCGATCGGCGCCGGTATCGGCGTCGGCGGCGGGGCCCTCATCGCCATCAGCATGGGACGCCGGAGGGAGGCGCTTGCGCAGCGCATACTTGGCGCGATGGTCTTCCTGATGATCGCGGCCTCGGCGCTGTCGAGCCTTCTGCTGACGCCGCTGGCGGAATATCTGCTGACCTTTTACGACGTCTCGCCCGAGATCGCCGGGATGGCGCGCCTTTACGCGTGGATACTGATAATATCCTCCCCGGCGCAGGTCGTCACGATGGCGATGCTCGGCGCGGTGCGGAACGACGGTTTTCCGCGCAAAGCGATGTTTATCATGATCGCGGCCTTCGGCACCAATATCGTGCTCGACTGGCTGTGGGTCATTGTCTTTCCCTTCGGGATAGCGGGCGCGGCCTGGGCCACGGTGGCGTCGCAGGCGGTATCGGCCGTCCTGCTCTCCGCCCATTTCCTGCTGGGAATGTCGAAGGTCCGGCTGCGCGCGCGTTTGGTGCGCCCCTGGCGTCCTCTTGTCCGCCGGATCTTCGTGATGGGGGCCTCTCCCTTTGGCGTGCAGATCGCGACGGCCGTCACGATGATCCTCTACAATTGGCAGTCTCTTGCCTACGGCGGAGATATTGGCGTCGCCGCTTACGCGGTGGTCGGCTACATCGTCCCTGTGGGAGTGATGCTGGAGGAGGGGATAGCCGAGGGCATCCAGCCTCTGATCAGCTATTATCACGGCGCCAGCCTCGGCGCGCGCCGCCGGCTCACGGCGCGGCTCGGTTTTACCACGGCTGTCTCTGTCGGGGCCGCCTGCTCGCTGCTGGTATTTTTCAGCAACAGGCTCGTGCCGGCCTTTTTCTCGATGCACGGGGAGGCCGCGGAGGTCGCGGCGCGCGGGCTGCTGCTTTCCGTGCCCGTTTTTCCCTTTCTTGGGCTCGCGAAGGTGGGGGCGTCATATTATCAGGCGGTCGGCCGGAGCGACATGGCCTCCATGCTGACCTACGGCGACCCGTTTATCTTGCAGCCGCTCTTTCTCTGGACGCTGCCGCTCCTATTTTCGCTTGACGGCGTCTGGCTGGCGATGTTCTTCACGAATATGACGCTCGCCATGATTTTCGTTATAATGTGGAGACGGGGGAACGCAAGGCGGATTCCGCTTTCCGGCGGCAGTATCATAGGTTTTTTATAAGGACGGGACAAGAAGATGAAGGAAGAAAATCTTAGGACTATACTTGAAGTCTCCGACCTGATGCGGCGCTACGATCAGGTTTATTCATATTGGGCCGAGAGCCGCGGTTTTTCCACGAACGCGATGTCTTTGATGGAGGAGCTTCACCTCCGCCCCGAAGGCATGGAGCCCTCTGTCATCGCCGACTATCTCGGCGTGCCGCGGCAGACGATGACCTCGACGCTTGACAGCCTTGAGAAACGGGGCATAATAGAACGCTTGGCGCACCCGACCGACCGCCGCCGCAAGGTCATCAAGTTTACCGCGTTCGGCCGGGAGACGGCCGACGTGCTGGTGAATGAGCTCTACGGCTGGATGATGGAGGCCCTGGCGCCGGTCCCGCCGCGAAAGCTGGCACGGACGCTGGCCGAAGTCAGGAGTTTCTGTTCGCGGCTGGAGGAGACTGTTAGCAGTAATACGGAAGAAAATGGATCGTCCGACGGTTAAAATATGGAAAATATCTTATAATACTCGAAGAGGTGTTTACGTTGGACAAGAAAAGGGAAAAACGGGCGGAGAGAGATATATTTAAGACTGTATGCATTGCGGTCGCGGCGGTCTTCGCGGTCGTATGCGCCGTCTGGTCTTTCATCGGCTATTAGGTTATCTGGAAAGCGGGGAGCGTCGGTATTCCCCCTTTTCCTTTTAATACAACTTTATAAGGAGGAAACTTTATGAACGCTTGGTTTGAGAAACAATTTAAGCTCTCCGAGCACGGAACGGACGTACGTACAGAGATTCTCGCGGGTATCACGACATTTATGACTATGGCTTATATCATTTTTGTAAACCCCGGGATACTCTCCACGACCGGCATGCCTTTCGGATCGCTGCTGGTGGCGACCTGTCTGGGCGCTTCGCTGGCGACTTTCCTGATGGCGTTCCTCGCCAACTATCCTTTCGCTCTGGCTCCCGGCATGGGGCTTAACGCCTTTTTTGCCTTCACCGTCGTGCTGGGGATGAAGATCCCCTGGCAGGTGGCTCTCGCGGCGATCTTTATCGAAGGCGTCATCTTTATCCTGCTGACCTGCACGAAGGTGCGCGAAGAGGTCGTCAACTCGATCCCTAAGACGCTGAAGATCGGCGTATCCGCCGGCATCGGCATCTTCATCACCTTTATCGGCCTCCAGAGCGCGGGGCTGGTCGTTGCCAATCCCGCGGTCCTCGTCGGCCTTTCGCCGCTCCGCAGCAACGCCGGCGGCCTGCTGGCCCTCGCGGGGCTGTTGCTCATGGTCACGCTTGAGACCCGCCGGGTGACGGGCGGCATCCTCATCGGCATAGTCGCCGTGACGCTCGCCGGCATTCCCCTCGGCATCACGAAGATGCCTGCTGGCATCGTATCGATGCCGCCGTCGCTCTCGCCGATATTCATGAAGATGGATTTCTCGATGATCGCGCAGCCCACCTTCTGGGTCATCGTCCTGACCTTCTTTTTTGTTGATTTCTTTGACACGGTCGGCACCCTCGTCGGCGTCGCCAGCCGCGCCGATATGCTTGACAAGGACGGTCGCCTGCCGAAGGCGAGCCAGGCGCTGATGTCGGACGCGATCGGCACGACGGCGGGCGCGGTGCTGGGCACCTCGACGGTCACGACCTTCGTGGAGAGCGCCAGCGGCGTCGAGCAGGGCGGCCGCACCGGCCTGACGGCGCTCACCGTCGGCATACTGTTCCTGCTTGCGACCTTCTTCAGCCCGCTGATCGCGATCGTCCCCGCTTGCGCCACCGCGCCGGCGCTGATAATGGTGGGCGGCTACATGATGATGGGCTTCAAGGATATGGATTTCAGCGACTGGACCGAATTCTTCCCGGCGATCATCGCCTTCTTCATGATGCCCTTTGCCTACAGCATCGCGGCTGGCATCGAGTTTGGCATCGTCTCCTATGTCGCGCTGAAGCTGCTCATGGGGCGCGGCAAAGAGGTCAACTGGCTGCTCTACGTGCTCGCGGTGCTTTTTATCCTCAACAGGGCGCTGCTGTAGGGGATACGCGCTATGAAATTCACATTCAATCACTTTAACTTTAACGTTCTCGACCTCGAACGGAGCCTGGCCTTCTATGAAAAGGCGCTCGGCCTTAAGGAGGCGCACCGCAAGGAGAGCGAGAACTTCACGCTCGTTTACCTTGGCGACGGAGTCACCTCTTTCGAGTTGGAGCTGACATATCTCTTTGACCGTAAGGAGCCCTACGGTCTCGGCGAGGCGGAGTTTCACCTCGCGATGCATGTGTCGGATTTTGAGGCGGCGCATAAACTCCATGAGGAGATGGGCTGCATCTGCTACGAAAACAGCGATATGGGGATCTATTTTATCGAAGATCCCGACGGATACTGGATAGAGATAATACCGGAGAGGTAGATTCTCACCATTTTAACCTGCAGCGGTCCGGGGGCTTAAAGCTTCCGGACCGCGTTTTTTTGTACGTAAAAACAAAAGCGGGGCCGCGGAGGGCTGTTATTGATTGATTCTTTGTTTGATATAACAAGAAAATGATAAAATGTCTTTTAAAGACAGATAATAATTTACAATTTTCCCTTTCGATACTATAATCCAGATATCGAGCGTTTCGCGATTTAATATATATCTGTGGATAGCCCGATGAGCGCCATAATGTTTAAGCAACAGTATAGTTTGTCTTAATTATCTGAAGAACAGGAGAGGATTTTTCTATGGATCAGTTAACAGCACTGGTATCAAAGGCCAACAGTTTTATTTGGGGGCTTTATTGTCTCATCCCGCTTCTCTGCGGTACCGGGCTCTACTTTACCCTGCGGCTGAATTTTGTCCAAATACGCAAGTTCGCGATGGCTTTTAAGTACACCTTCGGGCAGCTGACGATTTTTGGTGAGCGCGCGGGCAAGGACGGCATGAGCTCCTTCCAGGCGCTCGCGACGGCGATAGCGGCTCAGGTCGGCACGGGAAACCTCGCCGGCGCGGCGACGGCGATCGCGATGGGCGGCCCCGGCGCCATCTTCTGGATGTGGATCGCGGCCTTTTTCGGAATGGCGACGATCTTCGCGGAAGCGGTGCTCGCCCAGGTCTATAAGGAAAAGATGCCTGACGGCAGCGTCGTCGGCGGACCGGCTTATTACATTTCACGCGGCCTCAAGAGCAACGGCCTTGCGGTATTCTTCTCGGTGGCCATCATCATGGCTCTCGGTTTTATCGGTAATATGGTGCAGTCGAATTCGATCGCCGATGCCTTCAACAATGCTTTCGGCGTGAACCGCCTCCTTATCGGCGTCATCGTCGCGGCGATCGGCGGCTTCGTCTTCTTCGGAGGAATGGGCCGTATCGCCTCTATCACGGAAAAGATCGTCCCGATCATGGCGGCCGGTTATCTCCTCGGCGGCCTGTACATCCTTGTGACCCATGCCTCGCACATCATCCCGGCCTTCGGCATGGTCTTTGAGGGCGCCTTTAATCCCGCTGCGGCGACAGGCGGCCTTATCGGCGCAACGATGAAGGAAGCGATCCGCTACGGCGTCGCGCGCGGCCTCTTCTCAAACGAGGCCGGCATGGGCTCCACTCCGCACGCCCACGCCGTCGCCAAGGTGAAGGACCCTGCCGAGCAGGGCTTCGTCGCCATCATGGGAGTCTTCGTAGACACCTTCCTCGTCCTTAACATGACGGCTTTCGTAATCTTTGTCACGGGCGCCATCGACGGCAAGACGAGCGGCATCGCGCTTACGCAGAGCGCCTTCTCGACGGGGCTCGGCTCCTTCGGCCTCCCGTTCGTCGCGATATGCATGTTCTTCTTCGCCTTCTCGACGATCGTCGGCTGGTACTTCTTCGGCGAGCAGAACGTCAAGTTCCTCTTCGGCAACAAGGGACTTACGCCATACCGCATAGTGGTCATGGCCTTCGTCGTGCTCGGAGCCACGCTTAAGCTTGACCTCGTCTGGGAGCTTGCCGACTTCTTCAACGGCATCATGGTCTTCCCGAACCTTATCGCCCTTATCGGCCTGAGCAAGGTCGTGAGCGAGGCTCTCAACCATTTCGACGACCAGGGACGCCTTAAGGCGAACACGAAATAACCGATCGAGCCTTTAGTTTAAGAGAGAGCGCCGTCCCTGCGACGGCGCTTTTTTCTTTTTCCTGGCGGAGTGACGATACAAAGGGCAAACTTGTGATCCAGGCCGTTATGCGTAGCGGCGCGGGGTTGGTTTCCCGCTGTCCGCCGCCGCGCTTAGAGACTATCCTTTTTGTGAGAAATATTTTACGAAGAGGTGTGTCATGAAGAGATTATCCAAAACAATATATATAGCGGCTATTTTGTTTCTGGCGGCGGCTGCCTGCCCCGCCGGCGCGGAAAGCGCCACGGTGACCGAGATCGGCAGCGCCGGACAGTTGGCGGCCTTCCGCGACAGCGTAAATGCCGGCGATGACTACAGCGGCGTAACCGTCCGCCTTACCGCCGACATCGACCTGAAAGATGCCGATTGGGTACCCATCGGGACGGCGTCAGCGCCGTTCGGCGGCAAGTTCAACGGCGCCGGCCATACGGTCAGAGGACTGAAGGTCGCCGCGCCGCAGTCGTCCGCAGTGCCCGTCGGAACGGTGGAATATTCCGGCGCGGCGCTGTTCCTTATCCTCTCCGGGGCGCACGCCCAAATAGCCAACCTTACCGTCGAGGGGACGGTGACGAATACCAGACAGCGGAGCAACCTTCTCTCCGGCGGCATTGTCGCTTACGCCGGGCCGGAGACGGTCATCTTTAATTGTAAAAACTTCGCCTCCGTCTCCGTTTCCGGAAAGGGGGGCGGAGGATACTTTGGCGATGAGGACCACGCGATCGCCGGCGGCGTCGTCGCCCACCTTGAGGGCTATGCCGTCAGTTGCGTCAATTACGGCGCCGTAAACAGCGCGAGCACCTCCACCTACAGCATCGCCGGGGGGCTTGCGGGGCGCGTCAAAGGCTATGTGCTGTCGTCCCGCAACGAGGGGGCGGTCTCGGTCAGCGATGTCGGCCTCGTGCAGAACATCGCCGGCGGCGTTGCCGGTGTCGGCGAAGGCGGGGTGCTCTACGACGCTGCAAACAAGGGGAGCATATATTCCTCAAACGTCGGTGGCGGCGTCATGGGTTTCACCTACGGCACCTCCATCCAGAACGCCCTGAACTTCGGAAGAGTGGGAGGGACGGGGCAGAGCGGCGGCCTGATAATATCGGGAGGGATCATCGGCAAGGCGTATAACGGCGCCTCGGCGGTGAACTGCGCAAACATGGGAGCCGTGGGCGCCGCGGGGACTCCGAACTATGCCTACGCCGGCGGTATCGCCGGATGGTGCAATTCCGGCCCGAACTCGGTGGAAAACGTCTTTTCCAATTGTTCCAACAGCGCCGCGGTATCGGGCGGGGGGCAAACGGCGGCCCGGGTCGGCGGTCTTATCGGCGAGATGGGCAAGAGCCTGCTCACGAACTCGGCAAACAGCGGCGTGGTCGGCGCCGGAAAGGCCTTCGCCGGCGGCCTGGTCGGCAACAAACTTTCCAACGCCGACGTCTCCGACTCCGTTTATCCGAGCGGCTGCGACGCGGTGGCCTACGGCACGCTCTCCGCGAGGGACTGCGTTCCCTTAAGCGGCGCTCGGCTTGCCGGATTTGTGACGACCGTGATACCGTCGTTTTCCGCATCATATCTTACTCTCGCCGTCGGGGAGGCACGGACGCTGCCGGTCGATCTGAAGACCTATCCCGGCACTCCCGCCGACGTGGGCGAGTTTTATTCCATCGTTTCCGCAAGCGCCGAGCCTCCGGCCTGCCTATCCGTAACCGTGGACGGCCGTGCGGTCACTGCGACGGGGGCGGCGAAGGGGGAGACGCTGCTGACGGCGCAGATTGCCGGCTACAGGAGCGGCCTGGACGGCGGCGTTGACAAAAGCGGCGCGAAAACGGCGCCGCTCTCGGCTCTGGCCGTCGTGAACGACGCCGCGGCCTCCCCCGACGTTCCGCCCGTCTGGCCCGACATTCCGCCGGTCGTTTCGCCCGATGTCTCCCCCGTCCCGCCCGACGGTCAGGACACCCCGTCAGAGCGGTCGTCATCCTCAGGATGCACCGCCGCCGGCGGTTGGGCTTTTGTCAGCCTGATCACGCTGCCTATGGCCGTCTATCTTTACAGAAAAAAATAGGGCTGATAATGATTATTTACGGCATTTCAAAATAAAAATAAGTGAGATGGTCGATTATGTTAAAAATTATCTATAAGCGACCCTTTGATTTGCTTTACATGGCAGTAATTTAATGCTGCTCTTTCCGCATCTAAATAAAAACAGATGTGGAGGGGTAGTATTGTGGAATGGTTTTGGAAGCTCAACAGTTTCGTAAACGGCATCGTGTGGGGGCCGTGGATGCTCGCGCTGCTGGTCGGCACGGGTATCTGGCTCACGATCGTCCTGCGTTTCCCGCAGCTGCGCTATTTTGCCCTGATGTTCCGCGAGGTACTTGGGAATATCAGAAAGAAAAATGAGGGGGCGGGGACGATCTCCTCGTTTGCCGCGATGGCGACGGCGCTGGCGGCGACGGTCGGCACCGGAAACATCGCCGGCGTGGCGACCGCCCTCCACCTCGGCGGCCCCGGCGCCCTCGTCTGGATGATGTTCTCCGCCATCTTCGGCATGACGACTAAGTTCAGCGAAGTTACGCTCGCCGTCCGTTACCGTGAGGAAGACGGAGCGGGAAGCTATCGCGGCGGCACGATGTACATCCTTGAAAAGGCGCTGGGCATGAAGTGGCTCGCGATGATCTTCGCGGTCTTCACGATCCTCGCCTCCTTCGGCATCGGCAACATGGTGCAGTCCAACTCGACCGCCGATGGCATATCGATGGGATTCGGCGTCTCGCATCTGGTCACCGGCGTCGTGATCGCGGCGATCGTCGGGCTCGTTATCTGGGGCGGCCTTACGAGGATCGCCACCGTCACGGTCTACCTCGTTCCCTTCATGGCGGTGTTCTATATACTTGGAGCGCTTGCCGTAGTGTCCGCTCACTTTGATGCGGTCCCTGGGGCGATAGCTAACGCCTTCCGCGGCGCTTTCTTCGACCCGATGGCTCTGCCGGGGGCGCTGGCCGGCTGGTCAGTCAAGATCGCCATCACGCGCGGCATCTCCCGCGGCGTATTTTCCAACGAGGCGGGACTCGGCTCCGCGCAGATGGTGCACTGCACCGCCCGCACCGACCACCCCGTACGCCAGGGGCTTTACGGGCTGTTTGAAGTCTTTATGGATACGATAATCATCTGCAACCTCACCGCCCTCACGATCCTCGCGACGGGAGTGCTGACGGGGCAGCCGGAGCTGACGGGCGCACAGCTATCGCTTGCCGCCTTCAGCGCGGTGCTCGGCCCCAGCGGCATCATGATCCTTTCGGTGGCGCTCGCGCTGTTCGCGCTTTCAACGATACTCGGCTGGTACTGGTACGCGGAGACGGCACTCGTCTATATCACGAAGAGCAGCGCGATGATAAAGCCGTTCAAAATATTCTGGATGGTGCTGATCGTATTTGGCGCGTGGGGCGGCAGCGACTTTCTCGCGAACCTCTGGGATCTCTCCGACACTCTCAACGGGCTGATGGCGATCCCGAACCTCATCGGGCTGCTGCTGCTGACGAAGGAGCTGCGCTTCCTCGTCAATGATTTTGACAGCAAGCTGAAAAGCGGAGAGCTGAAACGCTGAATTTATAATCCGATCATACAAAAAATGGAGCGGGCCTCTGCGGCCCGCTCCGTTTTTTACCTGCTCATCCTTATCATATCAGAGAGGAGCGCCTGTCCGGTTTCACGGCGTCCCGCCCCGGGACCGACCAGGGTGATCTCTCCCAGGTTGTCGGTATTTACGGTGATGGCGTTTGTCGCGCCGCCGATCGCGGCCAGAGGATGCGTTAAAGCGATCTCCTTGGGCATCACGTAGGGGTGCATGCCGAAGCTGTCAAAGCGGATGCCGGCGACGAGCTTTATCGTGAAGCCGCTGCGCCGTGCCTCGGCGATCTGCTGCGGCGTCACCTGGGTGATACCGATGCGCGTGACGTCCTTCACGGCGACGTCCTTGCCGAAGAGGATCTTCGCGAGTATGACCACCTTTACCGCCGCGTCCCAGCCCTCGACGTCGCCGGAGGGGTCCGCCTCGGCATATCCGAGCGCCGTCGCCTCGGCGAGCGCGTCGGCGTAGGTGGAACCCTCTCCCATCTTCGTGAGGATAAAGTTCGTCGTGCCGTTGAGTATCCCCTCAAGGCCGAGGACGGTGCAGCCCGCGATGCCGTTCTTCATCATGTCGATGAGCGGCGTACCGCTCATGACCACGCCCTCATAGCAGAGCTTCGCGCCGCAGTCCTTCTCGAGCCGGCACAATTCGTCGAAGGCCACGGCGATCGGTCCCTTGTTCGTAGTCGTGACATTGATGCCGCGCGACAGCGCCGCCTTGAGGTGCGCAAGCCCCGGTTCTCCCGTCTTGAGATTGGTCGGCGTACACTCGGCGAGGACGGTGGCTCCCGATCGGTCGAGCAGCTCTTCAAAATGGCCCGCCGCCTGCGCCAGCGCCCCAAAGCTGCGTTTGCCGTGGATCTCGTCAAGGAGCTTTCCCAGATCGAGGCCGTTGGGGTCCATCACGATGCCCTTCATCAGATCGCTGACGAGGACCACCTGATATTCAAAGCCATACCTTTCCTTCAGCTCGGCCTTTTTCTCGTGCAGTATCTCGAGCAGCGCGGTCCCGACATTGCCGCAGCCCGCCAGTGCGATATTATTTATCATTGCGTTCCCTCCATAATCATAAATTGTGAATATAATTTCAGAATTATATCATAAAACGAACGTTGTCAACATATAATCATAGGAAGCTGACATAGATTCTGATATATAAAAGCCCGCTGCCGATCAGCAGCGGGCGGTTGGTCGTGTCGTTCAGTATTGCGCTACTGCTCTTTCTTCTTTATGTGCTCTTTGATGTCGGCGAGGCTGACGCGCGTCAGCTCTCCCGCCGGCAGCTCTCCGAGGATGTCCCATGCCATGTCGAGCGAGTAGCCGATCTCGCGGTCTTCCTCTTTGCCCTGTTTGAGGAACCGGTCCTCAAAGACGCGTCCGAAGGCGAGGAAGGCTTTGTCGGTCTTTGAAAGTTCGTCCTCTCCGACGACTCCCGCGAGCGAACGTACCTCCTGCACCCTGCTGTAGGAGGCGAAGAGCTGGCTCGCTACGCTCGGATGGTCCTCGCGCGTGTACCCTTTGCCGATGCCGTCCTTCATCAGGCGCGAAAGGCTTGTGAGGACGTCTATCGGAGGGTAGATGTTTTTCGCGTCGAGGTCACGCGAAAGGACGATCTGACCTTCGGTGATGAAGCCGGTAAGGTCGGGGATCGGGTGTGTGATGTCGTCGTTGGGCATCGTAAGGATCGGTATCTGCGTCACGCTGCCCTCTCGCTCGCGCACGACGCCGGCGCGCTCGTAGAGCGAGGCCAGGTCGCTGTAGAGGTAGGCGGGGTATCCTTTGCGGCTGGGCACTTCTCCCGCGGCGACGCCGAGTTCGCGCAGCGCCTCGCAGTAGCTCGTCATGTCCGTCATGATCACGAGGACGTGCATGCCAAGCTCGTAGGCGAGGTATTCCGCGGTCGAGAGCGCCATTCTCGGCGTGGCGATACGCTCGATGACGGGGTCGTCAGCCAGGTTGAGGAAGGTGACGATGTTGTTGGAGTGGCCGCGCGTCGATAGTTCCTGCGTGAAATAGGCCGCGTCGTCGTGCTTGACGCCTATCCCCGCGAAGACGACGGCAAATTCTTCGGAGCCCACGACCTTCGCCTGCGTCGCTATCTGGACGGCGAGCTGGTTGTGCGGCAGTCCGTTGCCGGAGAATATCGGCAGCTTCTGGCCGCGGATCAGCGTCGTCAGCGTGTCGATGGCCGAGATCCCCGTGTGGATGAAGTCGCGCGGGTACTGGCGCGCCATCGGGTTCAGCGGCAGTCCGTTGATGTTCACGCGCTTGCCTCCGTAGATCTCGCCGCAGCCGTCGCGCGGCTCGCCGAGTCCGTTGAAGGTACGGCCGAGCATGTATCTTGAGAGGTGCACTTCGAGCGGTTTGCCGAGGAAGCGTACCTTCGTCGTGTTCGGCACGAGCTCTTCCGTTCCCGTGAAGACCTGGACGAGCGTCGCCTTTTCACTGAGCGATTTGACCTGGCCGTGGCGGCGCACTCCTTTGCCGTCGCGGATGTCGACAAGTTCTCCGTAACCGACGCCGCTTACGTTCTCAACGAGTATAAAGGGCCCCTCTATATCTTTTACGCCTATGTATTCGGGCTGTGCCATGGCTATTCACCACCCCTTAATTTTCTTGTGCGTTCCGCGGCGACGCGTTCAAGGTGCGCGTCTATGCGTTTGCGAAGCTGGTCGAAGCCCTCTTTGTCCTCCGCCGCGAGTTCTCTCAGGTGGGTTATCGAGTCGATAGACTCGTCGTCCTTTATCAGAGAGATGGGGATGTCCTTATGGACAAGCTCCATCGCTTTGTGGTGAAATTCGAGGATGACGGAGAGTATCTCAAAGCCCTTCATCGGCGGCGAGTATGAGTCGGAGCCGAAGGAGTTCTGCTGAAGGTAGCCGTTCTTTATCAGGAAGGCCGTAAAGGCGATGAGCCTCTGGTCGTCTGGAAGAACGTCCTCTCCGACAAGTTTTATGACCTGCTGTATCTTGTTGTCTTCCGCGAGGATGTTGCGCACCTCTTCACGAAGTTCGCCCCAGCGCGCGTCGACGTTGGTGCAGAACCAGCCGTCGACCTCCGCGGCGTACTCGCTGTAGGAGTCCGTCCAGGAGATGGCGGGGTAGTGGCGGGCGTTCGCGAGGTTCTTGTCGAGTCCCCAGAAGCAGCGGATGAAGCGCTTGGTGTGGCGCGTTACCGGCTCCGTGAAGTCTCCTCCCGGAGGGGAGACGGCGCCGATGACGCTGACGCTTCCGTTTTCGCCGCCGATGGTGACGACGCGTCCCGCGCGTTCATAGAATTCCGCGAGGCGGCTCGGCAGGTAGGCCGGGAAGCCCTCTTCCGCGGGGATCTCTTCAAGGCGTCCCGACAGTTCGCGCAGGGCCTCCGCCCAGCGTGAGGTCGAGTCGGCCATGATCGCCACGTCGTAGCCCATGTCGCGGAAGTATTCCGCGATCGTGATGCCGGTATATATGGAAGCTTCGCGCGCCGCGACCGGCATGTTGGAGGTGTTCGCGATCAAGATCGTGCGCTCCATCAGCGGGCGGCCGGAACGCGGGTCTTCCAGCACGGGGAACTGCTCGAGGACGTCGGTCATCTCATTGCCGCGCTCTCCGCAGCCGATGTAAATGACGACCTGTGCGTCGCCCCATTTGGCGAGCTGGTGCTGGGTGACTGTCTTTCCGGTGCCGAATCCTCCGGGGATGCAGGCGGTGCCGCCCTTCGCGAGCGGAAAGAGGCCGTCTATGACGCGCTGTCCCGTGACGAAGGGCTCGTTCGGCAGGAGCCTTTCACGGTAGGGGCGCGGCGTGCGCACCGGCCAGCGCTGGATCATCGGAATGGAGACCTCGCGTCCGAAGGCGTCCTTCACCCTTGCGACGTCGCTGTTGGCGTGGTGCTTTCCGGAGGGGATTATCCAAGTGATCTCGCCCTCAAAGTTGGGGGGCGTCATTACCTTATGTACCAGCAGCGGCGTCTCCTGGATGGTCGCCAGTACCATGCCGCCGGAGACGAGGTCGCCGACCTTGGCTACCGGAGTCACGTTCCAGAGGCGCTCGCGGTCTATCATGTTTACCGAGGTCCCCGGCGAAATGTACATGCCCTCTTTTTCAAGGAGCGAGTCCAGCGGGCGTCCGATGCCGTCGAAAAAGCTGCCTATCAGTCCGGGGCCGAGCTCGATCGAGAGCGGTTCGCCGGTGCCGGTCACATCCTCGTAGATGCGCAGGCCGTCGGTGTCTTCGTAGACCTGGATGGTGGCGTTGTCGCCGTCCATCTTTATTATTTCTCCCATCAGCTTGTGAGGACCGACCTTCACGACCTCCCGCATTCCGAAGTCGCGCATGCCGTTCGCCTTTATGACGGGGCCGTTGACGAATTCGACGGTTCCCTGATGGAGATTTTGCGAATTATTTTTAAGTTCCAAAGGCTATTCCTCCTACGTCAAAAGCATCCGCAGCCTTGCGGCCTACGGTAGTTCTTAATGTTCGCGCTGCGCGCGAACGGGCCGCCGCGGCTACAGCAGAGGCAGGAGGCGTTCCGCCAGAGAATCCGCCATCTCTTGGGTAATGCTCTGCCAGTCCATGTTCACCTGTCTGTGCCCGTCCGCCGTGGCCACCCAGCAGCCGCCCAGTATGGGAGCCGGATCGGGGTCGAACGTAAGGGTGAGTTCATGGTTGAAGGCGAGCGTCTTCGCGATCACTTCGTCGGCTAGGGCCAGATCTACCGCCGAAAGCCTCAGTTTGAGCGGTGTCTTGGTGCCGAGCGATTCGACCGCGTCAATACACATCCCCGTCAGGATGTCAGAATAGTCCGCGCGCTCTCTGAGGTGTACCAGCTTGTCCTGAAGGCGTCCCATAGAGTCCGAAAGTATCCGGTTTTGCAGACGTAATGTCTCCGTTGATTTTTCACGTTCAGCGGAGAGTATCTGGCGGCGGCGGATGTCCTCCGCGCGCTTGCGCGCGTCCTGGAGGATGAGGTTCGTCTCGCGCTGGAGCTTTTCTGTCTCGTGCGTGAGCCAATCGTCCGCCTCGCGGCGGCCCTGCGCCATGTTGACCTTTTTCTCGTTGTCGGCGCGGTCCAATATTATATCTCTAAGATTGCTTATCTTTTCGTTTGATACTTCCTTCATCACGTTTCACCTCTTAATTTAGTCCTAGTTCTGCTCGAAGCATGGCCGCTTCGGAGGTAACGGCGAAAGCCGGCAGCCGGGGGATGGCCCCGTCCGCCAGTCCCGTCACATCTTTACCCCGATAGCTTCCTGGACGTATCTCGTCAGAAAATCAGGTCCCCTTTTGGTGCCGAATCTGTCGGGTATCTCGACTACAAGCGGCAGGTCTCCGCGTTCACGCAGCTGCTGAATGATCTCCTCCGCCATCTCGGCCGCTTTTTCCGTGATGGCGAGTATAGCGAGGTTGCGCATCTTCAGCGCGGCTTCGATAGCTGCGTATGTTTCATCGGGAGTGTGAACGAGCGTCCCTTCGATTCCGGCCAGACGCATCCCCACAAGGGAGTCATGATTGTCGCTCACAAGGTAGGCCTTCATGGACGTTTATGTCCGCCTACAGCCGCTGGATTATAAGCAGTGAAATGATGACGCCGTAGATGGCGATACCTTCCGCAAGTCCGAGGTAGATGAGCGTCGTTCCAAGCATTTCCGGCTTTTCACCGACGAGTCCGAGGGCCGCGGCGCCGACGTTGGCGACGGCAAGTCCCGCGCCGAGGCAGGCGATGCCCGTGGCGCACGCCGCCGCGATGAAGCCGAGTCCGGCTCCGACCGATACCTCTTTAGCCGCCGCCGCGCCCTCCGCGGCGAACGACGTGCCCGAGAAGAGGGCAAGCACCGCTCCCGTGAAGACTAGAAGCGCCGAGAGCCCCAGTACGGTCGCATAGATTTTCCTGCCGCCGCGGAATCCCTTACGCTGGAGTATATATCCGGCTGTCATCAGAGTTACCACCGTACCGCAGCTCAATATCAATCCAAACATGAAAAATCTCTCCTTTTCTTATGCTCTTTAAAATTGTTAAATCCTGATTTTGTAATCAAATAACTTCTATGGTGTCACAAATGGCGTTTTTTTATTTACAGGTCCTCCGCGTTGGCCCTGGAGTATTTGCCTCCCTCTTTTTTCCAGCCAACAGGTTTGAAGGCGTTGCCTCCTCCCTTGTAGAATTTCCCGAAGAATTCGTAGTATTCGAGACGCAGCGTCTGGATAAATACTATCAAACCCTCAAGGCAAACTATGACCACGTTGCCGATGATCAAAATTATCCCTTTCATCACGATGCCTCCGGGCAGAGCGCGGACCATCTCGGAGAGCATGATCACCGCGAGCGAGAGCCCCACGTGGTTCAGGGCGAAGGCCGCCAGTCGTACGAACGACGCCGTATTGGAGACGAAGGACATCAGGTTGTGCATTATTTCAAAAAGGTTCAGCACGGGAGATTCCCCCGCGCCCTTCTGACGCAGCAGGTAGCGCGCGAGGATGTCGCGGAAGATCATCACGCCGATGAGTACGCCGATGCCGCCCCACATGAGGTCAGCCGTCAGTTCCGTTATCGGCGAGCCGGTGATGTATATCATGCCCAGGGCGCAGAGCGTCCAGTAGAGCGCGAGCCCCGCCAGCCCCTGCCCGTCGAAGAGCAGCCGGCCGAAATCTTTCGCCCTGTACTGTTTTATCATGTTCAGTATCAGCCCGAGGCTTATCATGAAAACGCCGAGGCCGATCGAGACCGCGAGCAGCTTGTTGACGTCGTGCATCGGGTTGAGCCATATTTCCGGTATGATGCCTTCGATGCCGAAGATGCTTCCGTACATCAGTCCGAAGAACATGGACGATACTGAGGCCATCTTCATGACCTGCCCGAGCGAGCGGCGCATGATGCCGCGCTTCACGAGCAGTATCGACCCGAGGAATATCATCAGGCCGTGTCCGATGTCTCCGAACATGAATCCGAAGAAGAGGATGAAGGAGATGGCGACGAATGGCGACGGGTCTATCTCTCCGTACGAGGGGAGACTGTACATCGCGACGATATCCTGGAAGGAACGGAAAAGCGCGTTGTTCTTGAGCTTCGTCGGGATGCGTATCCCCGTGTAGGAGATATCCTGCGTCTCCTCGACCATCAGCGTCGTCATCGGCGCCTCTTCCGCGATAGTCTTGCGGATCTCCGCGTAGGTGTCCGCCGGTATCCATCCGGAGAGGACGAACATGCCGCTCACTTCGCCGCGTCCCTTGCAGACGTCATAGACCCTCTGCATCGTATAGAGCTGTGAGAAGAGCAGTTCGTAATCCGCCCTGTGTTCGCGCAGCATATCCTTGGCCGCCTTTGCGAGGCCGCGGATCGCCCGCTGATGGTTTGCGATGCGTTTTTCTACCAGGGAGAGAGGGTCGTCCCCGTCGAGCTGTCCGGCAATGTCTTTAAGAGAGAATTCTTTGAAGTAGACCGCTTCCAGCAGTTTCTTCGTTGATTCTTCGTATCCCGGTACGGTGATTATCAGCGCCCAGGTGTTGCCGTTTGAGACGGTGAGTTCGTTGATCGCGATCGGTGATTCTTCGCCGCTCTCCGTCAGCCTCTGGAAGTTTTCGTTCGAGAGGTAGCCGAAGAAGGTCTTCGCAAAACGCCCCGCGGCGAGCTCCTTCGGGCCGAATTCCGTTCCCGAAAGCGCCTCGACGAAGAGCTTTGTCGCGCAGAGCAGCTCCTCTTCCTCGATGAGTACGCGGCGGCGCTGCTCCCAGACCTGAAGCCTTTTGGAGGTCTGATCCACGAGCATACGCGCGCGCGTCAGCGTGAAATCCTTTGTGATGGTGACCGGCTGCGGGTCGGGTACGGGCTCTCCCGCGACCTTCCATATCGTTGAGATCTTAGCTACAAGCTCATCGTACGGGTTCTCGGTCTCGGTCGTAAGCTTGGAGCGCAGCGACCTGTCGTTGATGAGAATATCAAGCGGCAGAGGCTGGAAACCGCCAGTCAGAACCATCTGACGGGCGACCGGCTCCATTTCGGACTGCGGTCCGATCATGGTCAGAGCGACCATTTTCATTACTGCCATGCGGGTTCACCCCCATTGATTATCGGCCTGATAAGGTACTGGGCCGCGGAACGGCGGTCATAATCGTAGCGCACGTCCTCTATCATTCGTATTATATCTGTAACCTCGTGGTCCTTCAGCATGAAGTAGGCGATCGCGGTGTGGAAGCCGGGCACGCCGTTTCTCAATATCGAAAGGGCCTTCAGGTAGTTGTACCTCTTTATGGACATCTCAAGGGCGAGCTCCTTGTCGTCCTCTGCAAGAGCCTCACGGAATATTTTCCCGTAGGTGGGGAAGTATTCTTCCATCAGCGCGATGCGCTCCTCCCAGCTCGGCCCCTTCGCCATCTCGCGCAGGTGATGAGCCTTTACCTTATATTTGACCGGAAGCATGCGGCTTATCGTCTCTTCGATGGTCATGTTGTAATACCACATGCAGCGGTGGAAATGATAGAGGTTCAGCAGATCCACACGCGAGCCGAAGAGCGGTTCGAGCACCTTCCGCTCGTCCGCCGGGAGCTTTTTGATGTCGTTGTAAAGATCCATCTCTACCATATTGTCTATCGCCAGCTCAAGGGAGAAGAGTGAGCTTTCACCGTTTATCAGGCGCCGCACCGGCTCCCGCAGCACCTTGTAATACTTTGTATCGCACAGCGTCTCCAGCACCTCTTTATAGTCCCGGCAGTTCAGAAGCGCCTCGTAGGGCAGCTTTGACCCGGGAACGCGGAAGAGATGCTGGCGCATCATGTCGCGGTCCAGCCTCTTTGAGTGTATCCAGCGGAAGATGCTCTTCAGCTGTTCCGACTCATACCAGCTAAGCCAGTCGAGAAAAAACTTCCGCCATACGCCGAGCAGATAGAAGAGAAAAGAGTCCGCCTCCGCAAGTATGGAGGAACGGACCGCGTTCTCAAGGTCGATACGGTGTACCTTCGCCGGAAGCAATGTCTCCAACTGATCTTTATAGCCCGTCGTCTGCTTCAGAAAGGCGGCGATCTCCGCGGTGGAATTGAGGCCCAGCAGCGCCCAATACTCCTCAGCCTTCAGAAGCTGGCTGTAGAGGACGTGTGCCTTTACCCCAAGCGCGGTCGCGGAGCCGTGTGAAGATGACACTAAATTCAGCCTCTCTTCTTTGAAATGAAGCTCTCGGCGGTCTCAGAGACGATGGAATCGATCACAGCGTCCACGTTTTCTTCAAAACGCTTCTGCATACGCGTCCGCTCTTCTTTGCCAAGGCCGGCGATCTGGGCCGCCTCGGTCTTCGCGGAGTTGAGCGCGGTCTCCATAATGCCCTTTGCCTGCTCCCTGGCGGAAGCCATCTGGTTTGTGCGCTCCGCGGCAAATTTATCCTGCGCGGTGCGAAGCAAAGATTCGGCCTCGTTCTTTGAATCGTCGACGATCCTCTTCGCCTCCGATTCCGCTCCCAACAGAACTGCCAGAACTTCGTGCAGAGTACTCATTGCAAAATTCCCTCCCTGATTTATGAAAGCGTTGTGGAGCCGCTGAGTCCCACTATTCCTTTATCTTCTTCTGCGCGAGCTTCATTCTGGTGAAGTCCTCGCGCTCTCCCTCCTCAAGTACGTCGCTGATAAAGCTGATCTCAGCTTTGTCCTGAGGGATGACTACCTTCTCAAGCGCGTTGACTCGTCTGTGGGTCTTTCGTATCTGTACCGCCAGACGGTAAACGCTCGTTTCGATCTCCGCAAGCTGCGCCACCAGCGCCATCACGCGGCGAAACTTGGCGTAGGCCGCGTCCATCGCCCCCGACGAGCCGTGGAAGGAATAACTTGGTATGGTCTCCGCGCTTAACGGGTCGACGTCGGGGATCTCGACGCCCATCACCGAACGCAGCCTTACCGTAATATTGGACGTGACCGGGACAGACTCCGAGATATCCTCGACGGTGTCGATGCCGAGGGATATGTTGGCCTTTTGGAGCGCCTCGTATGCCTCCTTGAATATCTTGGAGACGTCCTCCTGAAGTTTTTTCGCCGAGTCTATGTAGTGTACCAGCTCCATCATCAGCACCTGACGCTTCTGGTCGAGAAGATCGTGACCCGACTGGGCCATCGCCATGTCCCTCGTGAGTCTGACAAGGTTTCCTCGTGTTGGTGCAAGTTTTGAAGCCACGAAATTTCCCCCTCAAACAATAGATAACGGTGAAGCACAAATCCCTTATCTATTATATAATCTATCAATCATGGCTATAAAGGCCATAAAACGATTGACACCGCACAAAAAGATAACCCTCACTCAGCGTGGGGACAGTCTATAGTGCATTTTAACGCTTAAACGAAGCTACGTACAGGGGGAAAATTAAGTAATGTTTCTGTTGTTTATCAGCGAGACGGCGCTGTCAAAAGTTCCAGGGCTCTCCGCCGCCGGAGCCAATCTTGACGCACTGCCCTATACCGCGCCGGCCGACGCGGACATGCTTTTCTATGACCGGCCAAGGGTCGCGGCCTCTTTGCCCTTCGATCCGTTCGGCCATCCATCGCCGGCGCTCATCACCCGCGCCTCCCTGCTCGAGGCCGGCTTTGACGCCGCCACCGTGAGGGTCGGGACCTCGATAGCCCCGGCCTCGCCTCATGAGACGATCTGCGAGGAGACGGGGCGCGACATGCGCGTCGAAACGGCGGTGCCGCATTACGAAGAGATCGCCCGAAGATCGGCGGCGCTCGCCGGAGCCCTTGATAAGAAAGTGAAGCAGGTCGTGCTCGCGGAATCCGTTCCCGGTGGCACGACGACGGCGTTGCTGGTCCTGCGCGCCCTCGGGCACACCGGCACCGTCTCTTCGGCGGGACCGGAGAACCCGCTTCCTTTAAAAGAACAGATCTGGCGCGACACGGCAAAACGCCTGGGCATCGAAGCCGGCGGACTTAAAGGACTGGGCCTCCGGGCAGCCGCGGAGCTCGGCGACCCCATGCAGGTGGCCGTCGCCGCCTATGCCGCAGCGCTTCCGGATGACGTGGGGGTAACGCTCGCCGGCGGCACGCAGATGATGGCCGTCGCGGCGCTGCTGCGCGACATGGGCTGTACGAAGGACCTCCTTGTGGCGACGACGAAATATGTACACAAAGATCCGACGAGCTGCCTGGAAGAATACGCCGCCAAGATCGGCGTGCGCTGGTACGCGGCTCCGCTAGACTTTACCGGCTCGCGCTTCATCGGCCTTGCCGACTACGAGAAAGGATTTATAAAAGAGGGCGTCGGCGCGGGAGGCGCGGTCTGGTACGCGCAGCGGCTCGGCGTCTCTATGGAAAGGATACAGTCGCGCACGGAGGCTCTTTACGAAAAGATGCTCGCATCAGAGGCGTCCGCCGGTTAGCTCCGTAAGTAAATGTCCGCCGCGCGGAAATATACGGCGCGGGACGGGGACAGCCAGGGAGGAGATTGAAGATGGCTGATGTTGTGATCGTCGGCAGCGGCGGAGCCGGGCTCACCGCGGCGATCGCCGCGCGCCGGGCCGGCGCCGGCGTTACGGTAATATCAAAGACGGAGGCGGCCGTCGCCTCCTGCACGGCCTACTCTGCCGGACTTTTTTCTCTGGCCTGCGGCGGAGTTTCGCCGCGGGAGCAGTACGAAAAACTCTTAAAGACGGGTTACGGACTCAGTGACCGTGTGCTGCTCAAGACGCTCACCGAAGAGAGCGGCCCCGCGCTTGAGGAACTTGCCTCCTGGGGAGTGACGCTGAAATTCAGCAAAGGACGCGCGAGCGCCCGCGCCGCCGCGAAAAACGGGCTCATGGGCGGCAGCGGCCTGGTGGAGCAGCTCGTGCGGATAGCCAAAGACAGCGGCGTTAAATTTGTCGAATGGTCCGCCGCGCGCGAAATATTTATCCGCGGAGGACGCGCCTGCGGCGTCTCCGTGACCGACTGGCGCGGCGGGGAAAGCTCCGCGCTTCACGCCGACGCGGTCATCCTCGCCTCCGGCGGAGCGGGGCGCCTCTACAGCCACACCGACAATCCCGAACGCATGACCGGCGACGGCTATGCGCTCGCGCTTGCCGCCGGGCTCAAACTGCGCGACATGGAATTCGTCCAGTTCTATCCCGTCGGCTGGGCGCAGGAAAACTTTCCGATGTGGATGGCCGACACCACGCTGGGAGACTTCATCCGCGTTACCGACGCCGAAGGGCGGGAATTTCTGCCGGAGGCCTACAGGGAATGGGGCGTAAAAGACGGCAAAGAATGCAACTACTACGCCCGCGACAGGCTGTCGCTGCTGCTTGCGCAAAAAGACCGCGAGGGCGGGGCCTACGCCCATATAGAGGAGACCCCCGCGGAACTGTGGGACGACCCCGTGTTTATCTACGCGCTCACGCTGCCGCGGGAATTTTTCCGGGGACGCAAAGAGCCGCTACGCATAGCGCCGCTGGAACACTACTTCTGCGGCGGCGTCGAGATCGGGACCTGCGGCGAGACCGCCGTTGACGGCCTCTACGCCTGCGGCGAAGTGACCGGCGGCATCGACGGCGCGAACCGTATGGGCGGAAACGCGCTCGCGCACATAGTGACCTTCGGCCTGCGGGCGGGCCGCGCCGCGGCCGGACACCCGCGCGAGGCCCGGCAAGGACTTACCGCGAAAGACGAAATAGAGACCGTATCCCCGAACGGACGCCCCGTCTCTGAAATTCGCGAAGAGCTCCGGAAAAAAGCCTGGCAGGCGATCGGCCCCATCCGCCGCGCGGCGGAAATAAAAGATTTCCTTCTATATATAGAGTCGCTGAAAAAAGAAAAACTGAAGGCGGAAACCCCGCATGAACGCCTCCTAGCCCTGGAAATGCCCGGGCTCCTCGCCAGCGCCGAAGCGGTGGCAAAGGCCGCGCTGGCAAGAAAAGAATCCGTCGGGGCGCATTATGTGATATGTATGTGATATGAGAGAGGCTGAAACTCATAAAGTATTGAGTTTTCAGCGAAGGGAAAATATCAAATACCACCGATGCGGCAACGGACTTTGGGCAGTACGGCTGTTTGCGTTGATCGCCTTTGAGTAATCTCTATTCGTGCCTGTTGGTGTATAATACCGCCAAAATAGAGAGGCGGAGGAGTGCTGCGAATGTTTGTCGGCGGTGATTTGTGCCGTATTTTTTTACTTGCGCTGGCGGTTTTACTGTTATCTTTTCCTGCGTGCGCGGAGAGCTGTCCTAAAGAGAAAGAGCTTGTCATCCTCGATACGGACATGGTGGAGCTATACGATGACGGCATCGCGATGCTGATGCTTACGGCCTCGCCGGAAATCGAGCTGTTGGGTGTAACAGTTGTGGCCGGCAACACGTGGGTGGAAGAGGGGGCAGCCTATGCGCTGCGGCAGCTGGAAGGCGCCGGCCATGCCGCTTCCGTGCCGGTGGCGATGGGTAAAAACGCCCCGCTGAGAGAGGGGCGTCTCGGCAATATGAAAAAAGAGCGTGAACTCTTCGGCTTCGGCCGCGACGACTGGCAGGGCGCGGGCGGATATGCCAGGCCCGAATCGTGGCGCGCCGTCTACCGCGGCACTTATAAAGCGGAACCGAAGTTTGCCCCGATCGAACAGCACGCCGTCGATTTCATCATCGAACAGGTTAAAAAATATCCCGGCAAGGTGACGGTCGCCGCTATCGGCCCCTGCGGCAATATCGCCGAGGCGGTGCGCAGGGCCCCGGAGATAATACCTTTGATCAAGCGTATTGTTTATATGGGAGGAGCCTTTTTTCAGGAGGGCAATGTTACGCCCGCCGCGGAATTTAACTGTTGGTTCGACCCCGAAGCGGCAAAGATCGCCTTTCGAAGCCCTTTCAGGGAGCAGATAATCGTTCCGCTCGATGTCTGCGAAAAGGTGAAGCTTTCCGCCAAACGCTACGCCGAGACTGAAAAAAATATAAAAAACCCTATATTCAGCGAGATGCTGCGCCGTAATTTCCGCCATGAGAAGTTCAAGGCGGACCCGGATTATGTCACCTATATATGGGACACGATCGTCTCTGCGATCATCATCGATCCCACGATAATCACAGAAGAGACGAGTCTGCCGGTCGACGTAAACGACAGCTATTCACTTTCCTACGGGCAGACGCTGGCCTTTAAAGGGGGCGCTCCGAAGGGAGCTCAAACGGCCCGCATCGTGCTCTCCGTAGACGAAGAAAAGTTATGGAAGATGATCTTTGAAACTTGCCGCAAGCTATAGCATTTTGACCTATTCTTCCATCAATCCCGCCGGGTCGAAGAACTCTCCGCGCCAGGCGGCGCTGAAGTGGAGGTGGGGGCCGGTGACGCGTCCCGTCCGGCCGGAGAGGCCGAGGATGTCTCCTGCCTTTATCCGGTCTCCTTTTTTGACATTTACTTTTGACATGTGGCCGTAGAAGGTGACGAGTCCCGCGCCGTGGTCGAGGTAGACGCAGTTGCCGGCGAACCAGAAGTTGTTCCCCGCGAGGACGACGATACCGTCGGCCGCCGCCTTGACCGGCGTTCCCTCTTTTGCGCGCATGTCGACGCCGCCGTGGCGGCCGCGGAATTCACCGTTAAAGTAGCGGCTCTTGCCGTAGACGGAGCTGAAGCCGCCTGGAACTGGGCGCACGAGCGGCAGCTTGGGCGCGCCTCCCGCGCTGTTGCTCTGCATCGCGGCGCGTCCGAGTTTTGCCTCGCGCGCTATACGCTCCGAGAGCTCTTTCGGCGGCGTGACTTTCGATGGGGCGACGGTCAGTTTTTCCACGGGGTATTTACGCGGAGACAGCTTTATCAGGTGTTCGATCTTTTCTCTTTTTCCGCCGGCGCTGAATGAGACGGTGAGCGGATTTGGCCCGGGCTTGGCGTTTTTCAGGTCCGTACCGGTCAGGACGGAATATCTTTGTCCGCCTTCGGTCTCTTCGGGCGAGAGCAGGGATTCGTGTCCCTGCCACGACAGGCGCAGGTCGGATATCTCTTCGCCCGCGACCTCCACCGTTACGGCGAAGGGCTGGCCGATCTCGGCCAGGGCCGGCGCGCCGAGCGTCACGTCGGCTCCGGCAGGGGCGGCCGCCGTCATTAAAAGGCCGCAGAGGATCATTGCGGAACGGACGCGCAGGCGGCGAAACATATCCCGGCCCCGCCCTTACAGCGCGTTCAATATGAGGTTCAGCGCCGCACCCGTTATCAGCGCCGCGGAGAGCATGATCGCGCTGCTCTGGAGCATGCGCCTCACGCCGAGCTCTTTCCACATGACGACGAATGTCGCGATGCAGGGAAAGGTCATGGAGAGGACGATGACCGCGACGAGCATCTGTTGGGCCGTGAGCTCAAGCGGTATGAGCAGCCCCATCGCGATATCCTTGCGGAAAAGTCCCATTACCACCGGCACGGCGGTCGCGGGCGGCAGCCCCAGCACCGTTTGGAAGAAGGGAGCGAGCGCATCCCCGATCCATTCCAGCAGGCCGACGGTGTCTAATATATTGACTAACAGGATGCCTCCGAGTACGAGCGGCGTCGCCTCAAGAAAGAAGTCTTTGATGCGGAACCATAATTTGCTCATCCATGCTTTGGGCGAGGGCAGGCGGTACGGCGGTATCTCCACGATCAGCTCGGGGCTGTAGCCGGAGAGCGTCAGATGCATGAGGCGGCCCAGTATGAGCCAGACTATGAATAGTATAAGGTACACAGCGCCGACGTATCTCATGCCGAAACCTCCGAGCGTAGAGGCCAGCATCGCTTGTATCGAAACACAGGGAACGCCGACGGATATCAGCGTCGCCGCGATGAAACGCTCCCGCTTCGATTCCAGGACGCGCGTCGCCAATATCCCCGGCACGTTGCAGCCGAAGCCGAGCAGCGTGGGGATGATGGCGTAGCCGTGGATGCCGAAACGGTGGAGCAGCGCGTCAAAGACGACGGCGAGGCGCGGCAGGTAGCCGAAATCCTCAAGGAACGAGAGCACGGCGTAAAAGGCGATGATATAAGGCAGCACCATGCCGAATTCTACGTAGAAGCCGGTAGAGAGCACTCCCATGCTTTGCTCGAGGTCTATGGAACCGTCGAAAAGTTTCCCGATCAGCAGCGCGCGCAGGTAGCCGTCGCCGAAGAGGCCGCTCAGCTTCTCAAGAAGCGGCAGCCAGAAATTTTCAAAGATCGGGTCGAAAATGTAGCTTATGAGCCCCTCGCCGACAAAACGGATAAGCGTGAAGCTCAGCGCGAGCACAAGAAAACCCATCAGTCCGCCGATCACGGGGCGGGCCGATATGTCCTCGATCCGGTCGAGCAGAGTATGGTGGCGGTGCGTCACCGTCTGGACGCCGGCGATGATCTCCCCGATCTTTTGCCAGCGCTCTTCTTTCGTCATCGGTTCTATGGGGCTGACGCGAGCCTTTTCGAGCCCCTCGACCAGGGCGCTGATGCCGCTGCCGGTCGTCGCCACCGTCTGGTATATGGGGACGCCGAGCTCGTCTTCGAGTTTTTTCACGTCGAGCAGGATGCCTTTGTGGCGCGCCTCGTCGGTCATGTTCAGCGCCGCGACGGTCGGTATATGATAGGCCAGCACCTGGAGCGCCATCACGAGGTTCCGTTCGAGCGCCGTCGCGTCGATGACGAGTATGACCTTGTCGGCCCCCTCGCCGATGATCCGGCGCGCGATCTCCTCGGCCTCGTTCGTCGGGTCCAGCGTGTAAGCGCCGGGAACGTCGATCAGGTCCCCGCAGATGTCCCCGTGTTTTATGAGCCCCTGCGTAAAGCCGACGGTAGTGCCGGGGTAGTTTGAAGAGAGCGCGTGTACGCCGGTGAGGCGCGAAAAAAATACGCTCTTCCCGACGTTGGGATTCCCCATCAGGAGGATGCGTATTCGTTTGCGGCAGTCGCAGGCCCGGTCGTTATGGTTATCCTTCACGTCCTCCAAAGCGGACGCTGGGCGGCGCGCGCCGTCTTTTTTCTGATCATTTTTTTCAAGGCATAATTTACAGTCTTTGCAGCTCATCTATTTTTCCCGCTCGCCCCTGATCTGCCGCGAACCGGCGCTCTCGATCTCAATATGTTCGGCGATGCTGTGAGACACCGCAAAATGTCGTCCCTCGAGCATCACCGTCACCGGCCCTCCGAAGGGCATGCACGATATCTTTTCTATCTCCTTGCCGCTTCGCAGCCCAAGCGCCTCCAGGCGCTGGGCAGCCTCTCCCTCAGGCAGCGTTTTTATGACGGCCCGCTCCCCGCTCTTCATGCTTACAAGATTCATCTATACGCTCAACTCCAAGAGTATGTCAACTTTGTTTAATTAGTAAATGCTAACGCAACCGCTCTAAAATTGTCAAGCAGCGAGGCAAGATGCCGGTTCCCCGCCGCCCCTCTTCTAAGGTATAATTATAGCGATAATTTATAAAAAAGATATTCTTTTGGTTTAACGAAAGGATGTGCTGGTTAATGAAAAAATTTATTCTGCCGGCGGCGCTTATTTTGATGGTGCTGATGGAATGCTCCGCGTTCGCCGCTCCGAAGCGGATAGCGCTGATGCTGGAGGGGGCCGACACCGCCTCCGCCTCCGGATTTAACTGGCTCTGTCTTGAGGGTATGAGAAACGCCCAGGTGCGCTTTGGGAATAAAAAGATCTCCACGCGATATTATAACGCGCTCGACGATAAAAATAAGCTGCTGCCGCTGCTCAAAGAGGCCGCCGCTTCGTCCGACCTGGTCATCATCACCTCGGTCGCCTATATCAAATACCTGCCGGAGGTGCGGAGGGAATATCCCTCATGTTCGTTCCTCACCTTTGACACCAACAATATAGACGGTATAACTGAGATCGCTTTCCGTGAGGAGGAGGGCGGGTTTCTTGCCGGCGCTTTGGCCGCGATGATCACGACGAGAGTTGACCTTGAGCGCATCAATGACGGTAAAAAAATCGGCATCATCCTGGGAGGTAAAACTCCTCCCGTAGAACGCTTCAAACGAGGCTATATCGCCGGGGCCTGGTACGTCGATCCTGGTATCGAGGTGCTGTGCGAGTATACGAACGATTTCTTTGACCGCGCGAAGGCGGCCGCGGCGGCGATGAAGCTGAAGAACGCCGGCGCGGATATAATATTCTGTGTCAACGGCGCCGCCGGCATCGGCGCGATAGAGCGCGCCAAAGAGGGCGGATACTGGACGATCGGCGTCGATACGGAGCTTGAGAGCGAATATCCGGAAATGGTGCTGACCAGCGTCGTCAAGCGCAGCGGCCATGTGATCTATAAGGTAATAGAGAATTTCGTGCAGAATAAGCTTCCAAGGGATCGTTTCTCCCTTGGACTGAAGGAGGACTGCATAGACATTTCGACGTGGACCCGCGAGACGAAGCGGAACGTCCCCATTGACATCCGCAAGCGTATTGACGAGCTGGAGGAGAAGGTGTCATCCGGGCTCATCAAGATAAAAGAGACGAATTACCAGGGAATGTCAGTCAAATAGGATTTTTTCTGTTTTTGCGCGCCGTCGCCAATCCACCGCCGCCACGGGCCTGCCCCCGGGGCCGGGGGCTTTAAGTTTTTGTTTTTCGCTTGTGAAGCAAAACCTAAACCGCCTGATGCTTGGTCAAACCCGGCATGACGGGATAAATCGCAGTTTATCATTTTTTTGATCATCGTTGAGATATCCGTTTTGAAAAATTACCTAAGTCAATTGCCCCTGTCTCTCAATTATAGTAAACTCTTCCTTAGATATATAAAAAACATGGAGTTGATATAGATGCTGCATTGCGGAATCGTTGGATTGCCTCTGAGCGGAAAATCTACAGTATTTAATGTGATAACGAGAGCAGGCGCGGAGGTGAAGCCTTACGCGGGAGGGAAAACAGACCCCAATAAGGCCGTCGTCTCCGTTCCCGACAGGCGCTTTGACGAGCTTGTGAAGATCAACTCGCCTCGCAAAGAGACCCCGGCGCAGGTGGAATTTGTCGACCTGGCCGGACTGTCGCGCGGCGCGGGGAAGGGCGAGGGGCTGGGCAACGCCTTTCTCTCATTCGTCGCCGACGCGGACGCCCTCATTCAAGTGATCCGCTGTTTCGGCAACCCGGCGGTGGAGCATCCCGAAGGCTCGGTCGATCCCGTGCGGGACTGGGATATTCTTGACAACGAGCTGATCTTTCGCGACCTCGCCGTAATTGAGAACCGCCTCGGCAAACTCCGCGCGAAGAAAAAGCTGACGCCGGACGAAGACAAGGAAAAGGCGCTGCTCGAAAAATGCTATGACTGCCTGATGGAGGAACGGCCGCTTTCGAGCATCGAGCTGAAACCGGAGGAATGGCGGCAGCTTCGCGGATTCTCCTTCGTAACGTCGAAACCGCAGATAATCCTGCTTAACCTTGACGAGAGCCAGAGCGAGGAATCCCGTATCCCAAAGTGGGACGAACTCAAAAAACGGGCCGAAGAGCACGGCGCGAAGCTCTGCACGCTTTACGGCAGCCTGGAGATGGATATTATGGACCTTTCTCCCGAAGAGGCGGCGGAGTTCACCGAGGGGCTCAATATCTCCGAGCCGGGACGCGAACGCCTCATAGAGGAGGCTTACCGCGTGCTCGGCCTTATCAGCTTCTTCACCTCCGGCCCCGACGAAGTGCGCGCCTGGACCCTGCACAAAGGCGAGACGGCGGTGGACGCGGCGGGAACGATACATTCTGACCTCGCCCGCGGCTTTATCCGCGCGCAGGTCGTGGCCTATGACGATTATATGAAATACGGGCACTCCTTCGACGATTGCCGCAAGGCCGGGGTGCTCCGCCTTGAGGGAAAGGAATATATCGTAAAAGACGGAAAGAAACTTCGCTTGGGTTATACAACAGGCTCCTGTGCTGCAGCAGCGTCGAAAGCGGCGGCATGGATGCTTTTGACAGGCAGACGCAAAGAAAACATTCAAATCAACACACCCAAAGGCATTACATTGAATTTGAATGTGCTGCAAATCAGAATGGAAGATGATGCCGTGTCCTGCGCCATCGAAAAAGACAGCGGTGATGACCCGGACGTGACCAAAGGGTCCCTTGTCTTTGCACGGGTCACTCGTACAGAAAGACCGGAGATCACGATCGATGGAGGGCAGGGCGTTGGCCGCGTAACAAAGCGTGGTTTGGATCAGCCGGTGGGTTCTGCTGCTATCAACTCTGTTCCCCGGCAAATGATTCTTGAAAATCTTGAA
>OGYB01000230.1_pt1 | contig 45800 bp, 52 predicted proteins | sample 1576421 | NCBI WGS metagenome assembly OGYB01 (sample SAMEA3541577, study PRJEB24748) | human gut metagenome | biome: human gut; feature: human-associated habitat; material: faeces | place: China | collected 2012
AGTCTGTCGCAACCTACGAATATGATGCATGGGGAAATATCGTGTCCAGCTCCGGTAGACTGGCTGAGATCAATCCGCTGCGGTATCGCGGATACTATTATGATAATGAGACGGGGTTCTACTACTTGCAATCTCGTTATTATGATCCCGCAAACCGGAGATTCATTAATGCGGATGTTTATGCTTCAACGGGACAGGGATTCGTCGGAACCAACATGTTTGCATATTGTAATAATAAGCCTATTATCAATAGTGATCCTAGCGGGCATGCCTTGCGTTCTAATCTAACGGCGATCTGTGATGGTGGTAGCGGATATCTTGACAGAACAAAAGATGTAAAACGTGTGCTGCGGGAGAATTACGAACAGGCAAAGCGGTGGGGATGGGAACTTGATGGCCCATTTGAATTCTATGATGCGGTAAAGGATGGGGGCAAATGGGACTACAAGCTCCATCCAGACGGAAGTGAGTGGATACCGCGGAACGGTGTTTTTTCCGTAAACGGCAAAAAAATGACGGCAGAGCAACTTGGAAACATTAATTACGGATTTACGGGTTCCGTATTGGGTTTCCCGGCTCCAGTTCTCCGTATGGCTGGCGGATTTGTGGCAATTAAGAACAGCGGAATTAACTGGGAAGATTGGTGGTATGATTTTGATTCTAAAGAGGATGCTGAAATGATTCAATTGGGTATTGATATGGAGTACCTCATGACAATCACTGGTTATTCTACTGATGAGGTGGTGGATTTCTTTTGGAAATGACGAATAACTATGTAGGAAAAACTGTAAAACTGTCCATATTATGCGTAATTATGGCAGCAACGATAGCATTTAGCATCTGGCATTCCTGTGGCTATTGCGCTTCGGCTGATGACGTCGCACAAATATTCCGGCAAAATGAGCAGCTGTTTGAACGTTGTCAAAGTGCGTTGGAGCGGGAACCTGCCATAAGCCACATTGTGTTTCGAGAGGGAGAGTGTATTTCAAATGTATCCTATTACTGTATAGATGGCATTTATTATGCAGGGGCAATTCCTGGTAAAGAGTTGGCAAATATCGTTTCAGAATTGGAAAATGCAATTCCCCTTCGCCGCATTCAGATTCGGGACGGCGGGAAGAAAGTCAATTTTTTCCTGCAAGTGTCTAACCTTTTGAATGCCGCCGGCATTTGGTATTTGGAAGACGGTGGCTTGGATACGATGTATATAAAGACGTATATAAAAGAGAGTGTCGAGTGCATTCCCAACTGGTTCTGCTACATAACTTAGGGGTAATTTAACCTGAACGGTTGGAACCTGCTAAAGATGAGGCTTCCGCCTTTAGCAGGTCTGCACCGGCCATTGTAGGGGAGCGGCATGCCACTCCCGGCACAGTGGCTGCGATTCGCACAGGTCGCCGTTAAAATGGTAGGAACCAAAAGTCACCCTGCAGCGGCCTCCCTGCGCAAGGCTGCCGGGCGAGAGATCGTAGCGGCGCTCAGCGAGCGCCATGCAGGCTTGCAGCACTTGTAGTATTGATTCTATGGGACGAGGTTCCCAAACTTGCCATTGCGAGGAGCGAAGCGACGTGGCAATCTCCTGCAACAGCTTGCGAATCCGCCGAGGTTTCCCCATGATTCGACCGTGTACTGCGAGATTGCCACAGCCCCGTTGGACCTCACAACGACAATTCGGAAATGAAAGAGAAGGTGCCAAAAATGGGGAACCGGTACCCATTTTGCAGCAAAAAGCTTCTTGCTGAGCTTTATTGAGGTGAATCGATATGTGTGAACAAAAAACTGACGTGGTATACCAGTGCACTGTCGTTCCATCTTGGGCCACCTTTGTTACGAGTTCCATTATCTTGGTGATCGCGGTGGTGGTGCTTTTCTCCGTCGAGCGTGATCTTTGGCTGCCAGCTCTGTTCCCGGAGTTCTTCTTTCTGTTGATCCTTATCGGCAATTATTTCTCAGGGTATGGCATTCTTACAATTACGTCTGATCGGGTCATTCTGTCTCGTTTCCATCGTGTCATAACAGAATTTCGGTTGGATGAAATCACGGCAGCCGGGTACTTTGTCCGTTTAAAGAACAGAGACGAGCAACTTTTTATTGCTGCTGAGCAGCCCCCGAAGGTCATGACCAAAGAGAATCGGGATGCGGTCAACGCGCAGCGATATTATGAAATCCGGAAAATGGGGAACAAGAAAAACGCCAGATACATCCGAATTGAAGCAACACGGAAACGCATGAAAATTTTCAAACAGCTGATTCCCACCTTCAACGCAAACTATGTTGTAAAGTATCCGGAGAGCAAACCGTCTGGAAACAAGCCGCACCAATATCAGGAATGGTGGAAGGAATAATGCTTGACCTGCTAAAGATGAAACTTTCATCTTTAGCAGGTCTTCCTCTCTGGCAGCCCCGTCCTTTCCACGAACGATTACGCCCTGCAATAAAAGGAAAATAGACACCGAATGCATCTTTGACCGTTGCATTCGGTGTCTATATTTTCACAACAATAAGGGAAATTGCGCAACAGATTCTTGAATGTGTATTCGATTTTCAAGGTTCGTGAGGGCGTTTGTTTTGTCCCTCAATAGGTAGCCAGCGAGAAGGCCCATTTTTTAACCCCCTGAGCGAAAAAATTCAAAAAATTTTTTTGAGCACAAAAAAGCCGCTGATTTCATAGTGAAACCAGCGGCTTGATTTGCGGTGTATTCAGCTGAAAATGGGTAAAAAACTTCATGCCTGAGCACCGCGCCACGGAAATGCGCAAATGCCGGCACATTTCTTATTTTTGCCATGCAAAAGCATGGCAAAAATAACGGTCACACAATCCAAAGGGACTGTGTGACCGTATTTATATCAGTTGTTTTGCCTGCGCAACTTGCGTCAACTTCTTATTGGCGCTGTTCGCGGATGGCAGCCTGCGCGGCGGCCAGACGGGCGATAGGCACACGGAAGGGGGAGCAGGACACATAGTCCAGACCCACACGGTGGCAGAACTCCACAGAGCTGGGATCGCCGCCGTGTTCGCCGCAGATGCCCAGATGCAGGTCGGGGCGGGTGGCACGGCCCAGCTTGGCGGCCATTTCCACCAGCTTGCCCACGCCCACCTGATCCAGCTTGGCGAAGGGATCGTTCTCGTAGATCTTCTTGTCGTAGTAGGCGCCCAGGAACTTGCCGGCGTCATCACGGCTGAAGCCGAAGGTCATCTGAGTCAGGTCGTTGGTGCCGAAGGAGAAGAACTCGGCCTCCTTGGCGATATCGTCGGCGGTGAGGGCGGCACGGGGGATTTCGATCATGGTACCTACCAGATACTTCATCTTCATACCGGCGGCGGCCAGCTCCTCGTCGGCGGTCTTGACCACCACGCTCTTGACGTACTTCAGCTCCTTCACCTCACCCACCAGCGGGATCATGATCTCAGGCACCATGTTCCAGTCGGGGTGACGCTTCTGGACATTGATGGCGGCACGGATGACGGCACGAGTCTGCATGACGGCGATCTCCGGGAAGGTGACGGCCAGACGGCAGCCGCGGTGGCCCATCATGGGGTTGAACTCGTGCAGGGAGGCGATGATGGCCTTGATCTCGGCCACGGTCTTACCCATATCCTTGGCCAGCAGCTCGATGTCGGCCTCCTCGGTGGGGACGAACTCGTGCAGAGGGGGATCCAGGAAACGGATGGTGACGGGATTGCCCTCCATGGCCTCGTAGATACCCTCGAAGTCGCCCTGCTGCATGGGCAGCAGCTTGGCCAGAGCCTTCTCACGCTGCTCCACGGTGTCGGAGCAGATCATCTCACGGATGGCGGCGATGCGGTCGCCCTCGAAGAACATATGCTCGGTGCGGCACAGGCCGATGCCCTGAGCACCCAGCTCACGGGCCTTAGCGGCGTCGTGGGGGGTGTCGGCATTGGTGCGGACCTTCAGGCGGCGGAACTTATCGGCCCAGCCCATGATGCGGCCGAAGTCGCCGCTGACGCTGGCGTCCACGGTGGGCATAGCGCCGTCGTAGATGTTGCCGGTGGAGCCGTCCAGGCTCAGCCAGTCGCCTTCGTGATAGGTCTTGCCGGACAGGGTGAACTGCTTGTTTTCCTCGTCCATGACGATGGCGCCGCAGCCGGAGACGCAGCACTTGCCCATACCACGGGCCACCACGGCGGCGTGGCTGGTCATACCACCACGGACCGTCAGGATGCCCTGTGCGGCCTTCATGCCCTCGATGTCCTCGGGAGAGGTCTCCAGACGGACCAGAACCACCTTCTCACCACGGGCGGCCCACTCCTTGGCATCCTCGGCGGTGTAGACGATCTTGCCGCAGGCAGCGCCGGGAGAGGCGGGCAGAGCCTTGCCCACGGGGGTGGCGGCCTTCAGAGCGGCGGCGTCGAACTGGGGATGCAGCAGGGTATCCAGATTGCGGGGATCGATCATGGCCACGGCCTGCTGCTCGGAGATCATGCCCTCGTCCACCAGATCGCAGGCGATCTTCAGGGCGGCGGGAGCGGTGCGCTTGCCGTTACGGGTCTGGAGCATATACAGCTTGCCGTGTTCCACGGTAAACTCCATATCCTGCATATCCCGGTAGTGATCCTCCAGCGTGTGGCAGACCTCCACGAACTGGGCATAGGCCTCCGGGAACTTCTCGGCCATCTGGTCGATGGGCATGGGGGTACGGACACCGGCCACCACGTCCTCGCCCTGGGCGTTGGTCAGGAACTCGCCCATGAGCTTCTTCTCGCCGGTGGCGGGGTTGCGGGTAAAGGCCACGCCGGTGCCGCAGTCATCGCCCATGTTGCCGAAGGCCATGGACTGGACGTTGACGGCGGTACCCCAGGAGTAGGGGATGTCATTGTCACGGCGATAGACGTTGGCACGGGGGTTGTCCCAGCTGCGGAACACGGCCTTAATGGCACCCAGCAGCTGCTCCTTGGGATCGGTGGGGAAGTCCTGACCGATCTTGGACTTGTACTCGGCCTTGAACTGGCCGGCCAGCTCCTTCAGGTCCTCGGCGGTGAGCTCCACATCCTGAGTGACGCCCTTCTTGGACTTCATCGCGTCGATGAGCTGCTCGAAATACTTCTTGCCCACCTCCATGACCACGTCGGAGTACATCTGGATGAAACGGCGATAGCAGTCCCAGGCCCAGCGGGGATTATTGGACTTCTCTGCAATGACCGCCACCACGTCCTCGTTGAGACCCAGATTCAGGATGGTGTCCATCATGCCGGGCATGGAGGCCCGTGCGCCGGAACGGACGGAGACCAGCAGAGGATTCTCGTGATCGCCGAACTTCTTGCCGGTGATCTTCTCCATCTTCTCGATATATTCCATGATCTCGGCCATGATCTCGTCGTTGATCTGGCGGCCGTCCTCATAGTACTGGGTGCAGGCCTCGGTGGTGATGGTGAAGCCCTGCGGCACAGGCAGACCGATGTTGGTCATTTCCGCCAGATTGGCGCCCTTACCGCCCAGCAGCTCACGCATCTGTGCGTTGCCCTCTGTGAACAGGTAACAATACTTCTTACTCATGCAGATTCCTCCATCTATCATTATAGTTGTACCGAATGTTGAGAACAACTTTATTATAGCAAAAAAAGCTTCAAAAGCAAGCATGGATTCCAGAATTTTTCCGGTTTTTTTCGTTTTTCTTCGGGCGGCCCTCCGCTGCCGGATATTTCCGCAAAAAACAGAAACTCACACCTTGCGGCATTTGCCGCCTTTGTGCTATACTAAGATATTATATTGGGTGCATAGGACCATCCGGTATGGCGGGGGAGGGAAGAGACGGTATGGAAGCACTGATCCCGGAAAACAGCATACTGGCCCGGCGCATCCGTGCGGCGGCCTCCAAGGGGACGCTGAGCCACGCCGCCATTCTCTCCGGCAGCGGAGATCGCATGGCCGCCGCCCGCTACTTTGCCGCCGCACTGGAGTGCGAGGGGGAGGGGGAGCGCCCCTGCCTGCGGTGCCGCCAGTGCCGCAAGGTGCTGGAGGACATCCACCCCGACGTGGTGACGGTGCGGGACGACGGACACAAGGAACTGCCGGTGGAGCTGGTGCGCCAGCTGCGGCAGGATGTGTATATCCGCCCCAACGACGGCGCCCGGAAGGTGTATATCTTTGCCGACTGCGGTCAGCTGAACCAGCGGGATCAGAACGTGCTGCTGAAGATCGTGGAGGAGGGACCGGCCTACGCCGCCTTCCTGTTCTGCGCCGAGACGGCGGCGGCTCTGCTGCCCACCGTCCGCTCCCGCTGCGTGGAGTGGAAGGTGGCCGGACAGCCGGAGACACCGGAGATGGAGCAGGCCAGAGGGCTGTGCCGGGTGCTGGCGCAGGGAAAGACCCTTCCGGCGGCCCAGTGGCTGGTATCGCTGGAGAACCGCCGCATCAAGCGGGAGCAGCTGCAGGAGCTTTTGCAGGATGCGTGGCTCCTGACGGCGCAGGCCCTGCTGCTTCAGGCGGGGAAGCCGAAGGACGGCACCCTGCCGGAGGAGGCGGAGCTGTTGAGCCGGAGCCTCTCCTCCCGGCGGCTGGAGGGCCTGTCGGCCCTGTTGCGGCAGTACAGCGCCGAGTGCGCCTATAATGTGGGGGCGGGCCATGTGCTGGGGGCGCTGTGCGCCCAGTGGGAGCGGCTGCTCCACGCCACCCGCTGACCTCGGGCGCAGAATGGCGCCTATATGGAAAAACGATCCCGATACGAAAGGATGAAGGATATGACAGAAGTCATCAGTGTCCGCTTTCGAGGCGGCTGTAAGACCTATTATTTTGACCCTCGTGGCGTTCAGGTGACGGCGGGGGAGCACGTGATCGTGGAGACGGCGCAGGGGCTGGAGTATGCCCAGTGTGCCGAGGGAAACCACGAGGTGCCGGACGAGCAGGTGGTGGAGCCCTTTCGCCCCATGGTCCGCATCGCCACCGACCATGACCGCCGGGTGCTGGAGCGCAACCGGGCCAGAGAGAAGGAAGCCTTCGACGTGTGCCAGAAGAAGATTCTCCAGCACAAGCTGGAGATGAAGCTGGTGCGGGTGGAGTGCAGTTTTGACGGCAACAAGATCCTGTTCTTCTTCACCGCCGATGGCCGGGTGGACTTCCGGGAGCTGGTGAAGGATCTGGCCTCTGCCTTCCGGGCCCGCATCGAACTGCGGCAGATCGGCGTCCGGGACGAGGCAAAGATGCTGGGCGGCCTGGGGATCTGCGGCCGACCCTTCTGCTGCGCCCAGTTTCTGGACGATTTCATGCCCGTCTCCATCAAGATGGCCAAGACCCAGAGTCTGTCTTTGAATCCCACGAAAATTTCCGGCACCTGCGGGCGGCTCATGTGCTGCCTGAAATATGAGCAGGAGGCCTATGAGGACGCTCTGAAGCGTCTGCCCAAGAACGATTCCTTTGTCCAGACCCCCGACGGCCCCGGTAATGTCAGCGACGTCAACGTCCTGAAGGAGACGGTGAAGGTGCGGCTGGATGAGAAGCCGGAGGCTCCCCGGTGCTACCACAACTGCGAGGTGTGCGTCCTCCGCAACGGCAAGGGCAGCCGGGAGGGCATCGAGATCCCCAAGGAGCGGCCCGCCCGCTACACAGAGGAGCGGCAGGAGGAATTCCCTGTCCCCGCCATCATTGCAGACTTTGCCGCCGACCGGGAGGAGCCGGAGGAGGGCCGCCGCCGCAGCCGCCGCCGCAGAGGCGGCAAGGGCAGCGAGCGTCCTGCGGAGCGTCCGGCGGAAAAGCCGGCGGAAAAGCCGGCGGAGAAGCGGCGGGAGGGCAATCGCCGCCGCCGTACCCGCAGCGGCAAGCCCGGCGCCAGCGCCATCAAGCCCTTCACCCCCCAGCCGGATGCCAAGCCCGTGTCCCGTCAGGAGAGCCAGCGGCCCATCGAGGACGAAGGACCGAGCAACAAGCGCCCCCGGCACCGTGGAGGCCGCCGCAGAGGCGGTCAGGGCGGCGGTACGCCCAAGACGGAGGCGTGAGCCGTGGGAAAGTTTTCAGGCGTTCTGATCGCCAGCGATTATGACAATACCATGGTGTATACCGAGGGGGCGCTGAAGAGCGGCGGCCCTCTGCCCTCGGTATCCCGGGAGAACCGGGAGGCGGTGGAGTACTTCATGGCGGAGGGCGGCACCTTCTCCGTGGCCACGGGCCGGGCGCTGCCGTCCTTTTCACGGGTTCGGGAGGGCGTTCCCATGAACGGCCCCACGGTGCTCTTCAACGGCGCTGCCATCTACGACTTCGCTCAGCAGCGCTACCTGTACACGGCCTTTCTGCCGGAGTCCGTCCGGGGGCATATCTGCCGCCTGCTGGAGGACCTGCCGGAGACGGCGCTGGAGATCTATCACGACGATGACTCCATCCACGCCATCAACCCCAACGAGATCACCTATCATCACCTGCATCTGACCCACTCCCCCACGGTGACGCTGGCCAGCATGGAGGAGGTGCCGTCCCCCATCTCCAAGCTGCTGTTTGAGGAGGCGGAGCCCCGGATGACGGCCCTGCGGGAGTACATCGCCCGCCAGAGCTGGAGCACCGAGTATGAGGTGGTGCCGTCCAACCCCTATCTGCTGGAGCTGACGGCCAGGGGGGCCAACAAGGGCGGCATGGTGCGCCGTCTGGCTCAAATGCTGGAGATCCGGCAGGAGAACGTCTACTGCGTGGGCGACCATGCCAACGACATCCCCATGCTGACCTTTGCCCGCACCGCCTTTGCCCCGGCCAATGCCATTGAGCCGGTGCATGAGGTGCCGGGCATCCATATCCTGCCCAACTGCTGGGAGAACGCCATTGCGGCCATGATCGCAGAGCTGGACAAGCGGTATTGAGGAGGGAAACGGTCATGTGTGAGAGCGAACCCCTGACCCTATATGTGGTCTATACGGCCAAGCCTGGCTGCCGGGAGACCTTCGTCCGTCAGATCGTGATGGAGGGCATTGCCGATACCATCCGCCGGGAGGAGGGCTGTATCCGCTACGACTACTATTTCTCCGCCCAGCAGGAGGACAAAATTCTGCTGGTGGAGCAGTGGCAGACGCAGGCCCATCAGCGCATCCATTTGCAGCAGCCCCACATGGCTCGTCTGCGGGAGCTGAAGGAGCAATATGTGTCGGACACCCGGCTGAGCCGGGTGACGCTGGAGGAAGCGTAATATGACCCCACAGGCCGCCGCAGGCTGCGGCGGCCTGTGCTGTTTTGTGCGAAAGGAGAGTACCCATGCTGTTTGATACCCATGCCCACTATGACGATGAGGCCTTTGACCCGGACCGGCGGAAGGTACTGGCGGGATTGCCCCAAAAGGGTGTCGGGCTGGTGGTAGACCCCGGCTGCACCTTGACCTCCTCGGAGAAGGCCGTTGCATTGGCGGCGGAGTTTCCCCATGTATACGCCGCAGTGGGCCTGCACCCGGAGAACTGCCACGACTTTCAGCCGGAGCAGATAGAGCATCTGCGGCAGCTGGCGCAGCGGGAGAAGGTGGTGGCCATCGGGGAGGTCGGACTGGACTACTACTGGGAGGAGAACCCGCCCCGTGCCTTGCAGCAGGAGGTGCTGCGGCGGCAGCTGGCGCTGGCGGAGGAACTGAAGCTGCCGGTGATTTTCCATGACCGGGAGGCCCACGGCGACAGCCTTGCCATCGTCAGGGAGTTTCCGGCGGTGCGGGGGGTGTTCCACTGCTTTTCCGGCTCCGTGGAGATGGCGGAGGAGCTGCTGAAGCTGGGGTGGATGCTGTCCTTCAACGGGGCCATCACCTTCAAGAACGCCCGAAAGGCGCCGGAGGTCATCGCCGCCGTACCGCTGGAGCGGATGATGGTGGAGACCGACGCCCCCTATCTGACGCCGGTACCCTTCCGGGGAAAGCGCAACGACTCCGGGTATGTGCATCTGGTGGCGGAGAAAATCGCCCAGCTGAAGGGATTGCCGGCGGAACAGGTGGAGCGCCAGACGTGGGAGAACGGCGTCCGGTTCTTCGGTATCCCGCAGGAGTGAAAACGAATCAGCCCGCACGGAGAAGCCGTGCGGGCTGATTTTGCGTCTTGTCCAGAGACGAGCCTTACTGGAGGTTCAGGCGCTTTTGCAGATTGTACCACGTCAGCGTGTAGAACACGCCGCAGGCCACCAGCGTCTCGATGGAATCGATGACCAGAAAGCGGGTGCCGTCCAGAAGGGAGGCGGCGCTGCCGCCGCTCTCGATGACGGTCTCGCCGATGGTCAGCTGATAGGAGAAGAAGGTCAACCCCGCCGCCTGCATGGCCAGCGAGAAGGCAATGAAAAACACCACCGACAGCAGGATCTTGTGATTGGAGAAGCTGTGGCCCAGAGCGATGGCGGCATAGACCATGAGGAATCCGGAGAACACCGTCAGGATGGCCAGCACGGCGATCCACAGGAGCAGCAGCGGACCGGGAACGCCGAAATGAAGGGACTCCGTGATGGAGGAGAGAAGTTCTCCCAGATTGCCCCAGAAGCCGGACCAGTCTGCAATGGGCAGCAGTACCAGCAGAATGGACAGCGTTACGGCCACGGCACTGGCGGCGGTGTAAATCAGGGCGGACAGCAGCTTGGCCCAGATGAGCTGGTGCCGGTTTACCGGCAGGGTGAACATCAGGTAGCCCTCGTCGGTCATGTAGTTCTTATAGAACCGATAGATCATCAGCAGCGCCGTGATGGCGCCGGTGGACACTACGAAGATCCAGAACGCCACATTCAGCAGCCCCATCAGGACGGAGGCGGCGCCGGTACGGTAAGGATGGTCTGCCGCCAGCTTGTAAAACAGGCTGCAGCAGCCGGCGGAGGCCAGCAGCAGGGCATAAACCGGCAGCAGGATGCGGCCGGAGGCCCGAAGCTCATATTTCAGCAATTTACTCAGCATAACGGAACACCTCCCGAAACAGATCGTCTACGCTGCAGCCACGCTCCTGCCGGATCTGGTCCACGGACTGGTGCAGCACCAGTTGACCCCGGCTGATGAACACCACGTCGTCCAGAATCCGCTCCACGTCGGCAATGAGGTGGGTGGAGATGAGCAGGGTGGAGTCCGGGTGGAAGTTGGTGAGGATGGTGTGGATGATGTAGTCTCTGGTGGCGGGGTCCACGCCGCCGATGGGCTCGTCCAGCAGATACAGCCGTGTGCGGCGGCTCATGACCAGGATCAGCTGCACCTTTTCCCGTGTACCCTTGGACATCTGCTTGATGCGCTGGGTGGGACTGATCTCCAGAGCCGTCAGCATATGCTCCGCCGCCTCCCGGTCGAAGTCCGGGTAGAAGTCACAGAAAAAGTCCAGCAGCTGCACCACCGTCATCCAGTCGGAGAGGTAGGTGCGCTCCGGCAGATAGGATACCAGCCTCCGGGTGTCCGGGCCGGGGGCCTTGCCGTCGATGAGCAGCTGCCCCGACGAGGGGGTCAGAAGCCCATTGGCGATCTTCAGCAGCGTGGTCTTACCGCTGCCGTTGGGGCCAAGCAGACCCACGATCCGCCCCGGCTCCAGCTGGAGGGACAGGTGGTCCAGACCCAGAGTCCGGTCGTAATATTTGGTCAGGTCCTTACATTCTAAAATAGCCATCTCTTATGCTTCCTCCTTCCAAGACCGCACCAGCTGGGCGGCCTGCTCCCGGTCGTAGCCCATGCGCTCCATACGGCGCAGAAAGGCCCCGACCTGCTGGTGGGCCAGCTCCTGTTTGGCACTGTCGATGACGGCAGCGTCCTCGGTAACAAAGCGCCCGGCAGTGCGCTGGGTGTAGACCAGCCCCGTGCGCTCCAGCTCCGCCAGCGCCCGCTGCATGGTGTTGGGGTTGACCCCGGCCTCCGCCGCCATCTCCCGCACCGGCGGCAGCCGTCCGCCGCAGGGGAAGGTGCCGGACAGAATGGCCAGCGTCACCTGTTGGATCAGCTGGGTGTAAATGGGCTGGTCATTGCGGATATCCCATTCCATAGGCGTCCTCCTTTGCCTGTGCTGCCGATGGATCGGAGCAGTCACATCTCGACATTCTCGCTGCCCCACCCATCAGTTCGCTTGTACTACGACAATAGTACATTAAGACAAAGGGATTGTCAAGGGGGAACATGAAAAATTCTGCGGATGGATCAAAAATCCCCCTTTCCCGGTGCTCTGTGCCGGGAAGGGGGATTTGTTGGTGGGATAGGGGGATCCGAAGGGAAGAGGCGCTCATGAGAGCGGATCGCTCGTCCTGCGGCTGGTTTAACCGATAGTGTCCATTGCCGTCCACAAAAGAGATGATGTTCTTTTTTGATGGTCGTCATTCCTAACGGCAGAAATCGAATATGCGGATAAAAAATGTCCGGAGGATGTAAAATTCCTCCGGGCGTAAATAGCAGTAGGAATTATCTTTGATAAAAATGAAAAATCCGAACGCATTCCCGATAGGGAAGAAGTTCGGATTTTTCATATGTGGTGGAGACTGCTGGACTCGAACCAGTGACCTCCTGCGTGTGAAGATACGATGAGCGCCGGAAAGCGTTGTGCCGCAACGCTTTCCGGCGCTTTTGCGTGCTTTCGGCTCGGTGGGCGATCCACTGTGTCCGCCTGTATCCACCTGTTTTTTTCCGCGTTTGGGTCATGGTTTGGGTCAAGCCCTGCAACGGCGCAGAAATGACCACGCTGTAATTAAAGAATAGGCGTGCCGCCTATCGACTTCCTTCAAAACAGTCAAATCCTGTGGTCGCGCACCCATTGGAGAAGCGCGTCATAGTCCATTGTGCCGGAGGCAACGGATAATCCGACCTCCACAACCTCCTCATTGGTACACTCCATGTGTATCCCGTTCACTTCCAGAAACGTCAGCATAACGTACATACCGATGCGCTTGTTGCCGTCCACAAAAGCGTGGTTGGAGATGAGCGTATAGCCGAGCCGTGCGCCTTTTTCCTCCTTGGTAGGATAGAAATCCTGCCCGTCAAAGCCGGCAAAGGCGTTCTCCAATGCGGAATCCAACAGGGCTTCATCCCGGAGACCGATACTGCCGCCTGTTTCCTGGGCGATGAGCTTGTGGAGCAGCAGCACCTTATCTTTCGAAAACTTGATCATTTCGCAAGCTCCATAAATGCGGGCTTATACTTTTTCAGGATGCGCGCCGCCACAACGTCGATCTTCTCATCATCGGTCATATCGATCATGGGGGACACATCCAGATCCACCAGCATATATTTGGGCTTATTGTTCTTGAAAATCACCGCCTGCCCGTTCTTCTCGGCAATGCGCGTTACCCGCGAGAAGTTCTGATTCGCTTCGGTGACCGAAACGATCGTCTTTGTATCAATGGTCATGGTGAACACCTCCTATGCTTATTATACCCGCATGTAGGTAAAAATCAACCTATAATTTACACATTGTTTGGCGCTCGCAACCAACCGCAGAATGCAGGTGATCCGGTTGCGGCGGCGCAGAAATGCCCACGCTACAACCAAAGAATATTGCCGAGCCGTGCGCTCACAGCATCTTGAGCCGTGCCAGAAATTCCGCCGTGATCTCCTCCTCTATGTCCTCATCCCGCTGTTTGCTGGCCGTATCGTCGTCCTTCCAGCGCAGCAGCACCTGCCGCACTGCCTGTTTATCACGCCGGAGCGTGCGGGGATCCAGTCCCTCATACGCCGCGTGGTAGTCGGGGTAGTGCAAATCATAGTATCCGCGGCACCGCTGTAAAGAGAAACCCTGCGGTGACCTGCGAGGCGGCTTCAAGGTATGACGCGGCGGAGATCGAGAATTTCCCGCCGGAGGATCCGGAGGAGGCGATGCGCCAGAAGATCATGCGCAAGCTGGAGGAGGCGGAGCGACGGCGATGTTCCTGATGCTTCAGGAGCGCGCCGTGGAGGACAAGCCCGTCGCGCATTAGCGCACAACATGACTAAATATTTCTTTGCCGACAAAACTACGGAGGGTGCGGTTCTGCTGAACCGCACCCTCCTTGTATTTACGACTCCTTCAGCCACCGCTGGAAATCCTCCGCGGTGATGCTACCTTCGTCACATCTCTTTTTCTGTTCTCTGGCCTGCTCGCTCCACGCATAAAACTCGCTGTCGCTGATACGACCGGCCTTGATCCACGCAAAGCGGCGTTTGTACTCCCTGCGATAAACCTTGAACACCGGATCGTCCGCCTGCTTCAGCGTCCACTGTTGGAATGCGCCCATCGCACGGCAACTGGACTGACCGTCGAGTGGCGTGCGGTCGCAGTACTCCGCGCTGATGCGGCCCGTCTGGGCAAAGTACCGCCCGCAGTTCTTGCAGCGACGCACGGTGATGCTGCGCTCCACGCAAGTCTGCAAAGAAAAACTGATCATATCCGCCACGGTGTTCGCGTACAGCACCGGCGCACAAGCGTCACCATCCGCCGGCTCGAAGCGTGTGGTCAGCAGGCGGAACGGGAACAACTCCGGGTCGCTGGGCTGGTCAGGTTTGTCAAAATGATAGTACCGCATGACTTGCCGGCTGGGCTCGCGCCCGGCCTTGTCTATATCCAGTATCAGCTCAAAGAAGTGCAAGATATGCTTTTGGTACAGCGGCAGCTCCTCCGGCAGTGACCGCAGCTCGTCTAACGCACCCGATACCGCAGCCTCGGTGTTCCCGAAGCCTACGGAATGAAGGTAGAACCACTTGGTATACAGCACGCGGAAGAAGCTGTGCATCTCCGCCAGCCCACCCAGCTTGACCATAGCGTTGGTCACACGCTCACGGTCGAGGCTCTCTAAGTCATCGGAGATGCACCGCAGCGCGACGGCAACCTTCCTGATGTCCAGTTCTGTGAAGGACAGCAGCGACTCCAAAAAAGGAAATGCCTTTCGCTGCGACGGTGCTCCCTGCGTGCCGAAAGCGTCGCTCTCGATGACCTCATGCCTTCCGGGGAAATACATTTTACAGTACCACATAACGCCCTCCAATTATGGACTAATTGTAAATGCTACTCGACAGCGTTGACAGATCATGCCGTCTCTGTTATGATAGACTCAAGCTAAATGTCTAATCGATATTGCAATTAGTCTACACCATTCGCGCAGCCATGTCAACAAAAATCGGAGGTGTCTATTGAACTTACAAAACAACAAAACGAAAAACTTCACACCACTGCCCAACGAGATCTTCTCTCTGCATTTAAGTACCGGTGAGCTGGCCACCTACGCTGTGTTGATGCGGCTGGAAGACCCGCGCACCTACGAGTGCTGGCCCAGCTACGAAACCATCGGTAAAGCCATCGGCAAAAGCAAGAGCTCCGTCAAACGCTATGTGGCGGGGCTGGTCGAAAAAGGGCTCATCACCGTAGAGCCGACATCGGTCATCATGCAGAACGGGCTGAAGAAAAATGGCAACCTGCGTTATCACATCCGCCCTATTCGAGAGGCGGTGGAGTGGTACACCCAGCATCAACTGTACCTCGCCGAAGCCGCCGCCCAACGACATCGGGTACAGTGGAAACTGTCGGCGCAAGCCGAAGAACCGCCGTGTTCGCCTCTGTGAGCCGCTGTGTGGCCTCGCAGGGTAGGACGAGTGTCACAGGACGCTGGGAGTTGGGTAAGGCGGAGCATCGCGCCTTCGGCGCGATGGCAAGTTTCGCGTTTGTGGTACGGTTTTCGGCCCCTGGCCGAAACCGCTCCCCAAACGCTGCATGCGGGCTAAGCCCACACCCCTTTTCATGGAGGAGCAACGTATGAAGAAAGAAGAATTTATCCGCATCCGCGTAGCGGGGTGGCAGAAGAAATACATCTCGCTTCAGGCGGAGAAGGCGCACAAGTCTCTCAGTCAGTATGTGCGGGACGCGGCCATGGACAAGGATGTGACGGTCATCGACGGCGTGGATGACCTCATCCGCGAGCTGCGGCGGCAGGGCAATAACCTGAATCAGTTGGCCGTCATGGCGCGGCAGGGTCATGTCGAGCTGGTCAACATGGAGCCGTTCATGGAGGTGTATGAAAACACATGGCAAATGTTAAATTCATTGCTGTCTCGCGTGGGCTGAGGGGCATCGTCGACTATGTCACCAACCGGGAAAAGACGGTGGAGCAGCTTATCAGTGGCGTCAACTGTGTAGCGCGGACGGCGGTGCCGGAATTCGAGGCAGTGAAAAAGCAGTTCCGCAAAACGGAGGGCCGCGGCTACTACCACATCGTGCAGGCGTTCGCGCCGGATGATCCGCTGGACTTTGCAACGGCGCACGAGCTGGGCGTGAAGCTGGCGGAGCATTTCGAGGGCTACCAGTGCATCGTGGTCACTCACATGAACACCGCCCACATCCACAACCACATCATCATGAACTCCGTCAATTTCGAGACGGGCATGAAATTCCATCAGTCCGCGCGGGAGATGCAGCAGGTCAAGGACTACTGCAACCAACTCTGTCGGGAGTACGGTTTGTCCGTCACGGAGTCCAAAGCTGACCCGTTCCGCATCCCGACGTGGAAGAGGCGGCTGACGGATCATATCAAAGAAGCCATGGAGCAGAGCTGCACGCAGCAGGCGTTCATTGCGCATATGAATGCCTATGGCTACGATGTGAAGTGGGAGCCGAATCAGAAATACATCACCTACACCACCCCGGAGAACATCCGCTGCCGGGACAGCAAGCTGTTCGACCAGACGCTGAAGCGCGAGAATATGGAGCTGTACTTCCGGCTGGGCGGTGCGGATTATCTGCAAGCCTGCCGGGAAATTGCCTATGACCATCGTGAGCCGACACCCACGCTGGAGGATGCCGTCTGCGGCATGGCGGGTACGGTGGCCGCCATCTGCGCCCTCTGCGAGGACGAGAACAACGAGGTCAGCGACCTTGCCCGTGAGCTGTATTACAGCAGCCTCTTGCTGCAGGAGCTGGTGGAGTGGTATCAGTCCCGCCGTCAGGAACAGGAAGATTACGAGGAAGAATATGAGCAGTATCACGGTTTCAACATGACCATGATGTAAGGAGGAGCGAATGAACGAATGTACCTATAAGAACTACGATGAGCTGCCCCTGATGCTGAACGTCGTGCAGGTGGCGGCGGTGCTGGGCATCTCCCGCGCCGGAGCGTATGAGTTAGTTCACAGCGAGGGCTTCCCTGCACTGAAGATCGGCAGCCGCATCGTGGTGCCGAAGGACAAGCTGCGGGAATGGATCGACGCCAACACAGCGCAAAAATGACCACGCTGTAACCAAAGAATACTCCCGCTGCGGAATTGATAACTTTCTCTTAACTCTGCCCATCTCCGATAGATATTAAGGTCGGGTTGTGGTATGTGTGTTGGCTACCAAAGAAAAGGAGTTGATACCATGCCGAAGAAACGAGCCAACGGGGAAGGCAGTATCCGCAAGCGGAAAGACGGCCGCTGGGAGGGTCGCTACACCGCAGGCAATGATCCCACCACCGGCAAGCCCATCCAGAAGAGCGTCCTCGCTAAAACCCAATCCGAAGCCAAGGAAAAGCTCAAGCAGGCCATCTCGGAGACTGAAAAGCTGGACATGAGCCGAGCCAAGTTCTACACATTGGGCGCGTGGATCAAGCTGTGGTATGAGGTCTACGCCGAGCCGCGCCTTCGGGAGAAAACCAAGGACTACTACCTCAACTACATTGACAACCACATCATTCCCGAGTTGGGCAACACGCCGCTGGAAAAGCTGACCACCATCCAGATCCAGAAGTTCTACAACGACCTGCAAAAATCCGGCCGCATCCAGCGATATACCCATATCAAGCTGAAGGATAAGGGCCTCAGCACCCGCGTGGTACGGGGCATCCACACGCTGCTGAACAACTGCCTGGAGCAGGCGGTGGCGGAGCGGCTGCTCCTCACCAACCCCGCTAAGGGCTGCCGCCTGCCAAAGCTGGAAAAGCGGGAGATGAAGATACTACCGGAGGACAAGATCGGCCCGTATCTGGCCGAAGCAGAACGGCGCGGACTGCTGGCGGCATTCTATTTGGAGCTGACCACCGGCCTGCGCCGGGGCGAGCTCCTCGCCCTGCTGTGGACGGACTTGGACGTGGAGAACATGACCATCTCTGTCAGCAAGCAGGTGAACCGCATCAACGGCGAACTGGTGGTCAGCCAGCCCAAGACGCCTAACTCCATCCGCAGACTGGCCATCCCGCAGCGGGCGGTGGAGCTGCTGGTAGAGGAACACACAAAGCACCCCCACAGTCCCTACCTGTTCGTGTCGCCCAAGACCGGCGCCATGTTCGACCCGGACTCCTTCCGGCACACCCATGAGAAGATCCTGAAGGCCATCGGTGCGGAGCACATCAGGTTTCACGACCTCAGACACACCTTCGCCACGCTGTCCCTCAAGTACGGTGTGGACGTCAAGACGCTGTCCGGTGCGCTGGGACACTACGACGCGGGCTTTACCCTCAGCACCTACACCCACGCCACGGAGGGGATGAAGCGCTCCGCCGCCGACACCATCGGCAGTGTCATCAGCCAGACCATGTAGCCCACAAAAAGCACCAGAGAGGGACGGATGATGCCATCCGCCCCTCTCCGGTGCTTTTGCGCGCTCTTGAGCCGGCGGGGCGGCATCATGTATGCCGGAAGCGCCGACGGTATTCTTTCGGGGTCGTGTGGTAGACTCGGTTAAACTGCTGGCTGAATGCCCGCATATCGGGGAAGCCGGCTTCCAGCGAGATATCCAAAATACTCTTCTCTGTGTGGGTCAGAAGGCGGCATGCGTGCGTCAGGCGGATGCTGTACAGGTACTCCTTGAAGGTTAACCCCAGCTTTTTTCTGAAAAGGCGGGACAGATGTTCACAGGAGAAGTTGTATTGATCTGCGATATCCTTCAGCATCAGGGGCTCCGTATAGTGGGTGTTGATATACTGGATCACATCCTGTAAGCTTGACTTTTGTACGGCGAGGCGATGGGAGGCAGTCTTTTGGGGGCGGCTGAAATATTTGGTAAGCGTATAATAGACCATACAGATCAATCCATGGATTTGCAGCAGCTCGCGACTGGCGGCCCCACTGTCCCTATGGGACTCTTTGGCGCAGTAATATGTACAGCTGGCATCATACAGGGCGGTCATCAGCTGTTTCAGTTCCGGGACTCGCTCTGGGCAGATAGAAAGGGAGAACTCCAGCGAATCCAGTTCAGGGCAAAAGTCATGCCAGAAATCCATGTCCGCTACCAGCGAGATGCCCCGGCGTTCCCCAACGGAGTTTTCGCCCACATGGTGGAGCTGGCCGCTGTTGACCAGGATCAGATCCTGGTTCTGCACGGTGTAGCACTGTCCGTCTATTCGGGCACAAAAACCACCTTGGAGAAAAAAGCAGATCTCCACATTGGAGTGCCAGTGAGGCGGCAGATGGGCGTTTTCATCCTCGTTGAAAAGGATTTTCCCGGGAATGCGGGGATCATTCAGTTTTTCACTCAGGAATAGCATACCGCCTCGCTCCTTCTTGTGGTCGATAGTTTATTTTACCTGTAAAGCGGCGGGTTTGCAACCTAAAAAAGAGTACCGGCCCATCTTGGATGGGCCGGTACTCTTTTTTGAGAGGGGGGAGGTGGTTGTTTTGTTAATACTGCCAGCAGTTATAGCGGAAAGGCTGTACCTCCGGCTTGCCGGTCATCTCTTTCTCGTGCTTGCAGAATTCAATGTACTGCTCGTGGATGCGGACGATGTCTTCGCCCTCCAGCTGGGGGATGACGCGGCTGGCCTCCGTCAGGAAGTGCATCTCGTCACGGCCCATGGCACGTCCCTTTGCGGTGTGGAGGTCGTAGGCATAATCCGGGACCTCGGGCTTTTTGCCATGCTCCCATTCCTTGATGATCTGGTTTTTGATGTTATCCGTGGTACGTTCCTTTTTGCAGCGGCAGAGATAACGGATCGCGTGCATAAAGAACATCGGCTGGTCACCGTCGGAGTAGGGGAACTCCTGTGCCATCTTGAAAAGGGTGTAGACCTGCAGGGGGGCATGGGTATCACCGAATCCCACATCCTCAACGGAGATGGCCAGCAGCCGCCGCCACATCTTTTCGTGGAACTGAGGGCTGGTGATGTACATCTCGTAGGCCGCAGCCAGAGCATTTTCCTCCAGTCCGCGTCGAATAGACTTTTGCAGCATGGAGATCAGCTCATCACCGGGGATCCCGTTTCTGGACTGGATGTTGGACCAGGGATCATAAGACATAAACGCTTCTTTCGCCATAGTTGACGTCTCCTCTTTATATCAAATAGCTTTACTGAAGGGTGGAGATCAGTTTCTCGAGCTCCGCCCGCACGTCGGCTCCGTTGTTCAGGATGTTGTCCATAGCGATCACCACATAGTCGTGCAGACCGCTGGAGGTGTAAGTATCCGTTTCAAAGCCGGGATAGGTGTAGGCAAAATCCTGCTGCTCAACGCCGGCCAGCTGGGCGGGGGCGGCGCTGTTCAGGAACTCGTCACTGGCAGCCACAGACTTCAGGAAGGGCAGGCGGGATTCGCCGGAGTTGATCTTCTGGCAGACCTCATAGGACTGCATATACTGGACAAAGATCCAGGAGGCCCAGCGGGTGGCCAGATCGTTGGTGTTGTCCAGCATACTGATGAGGAAGCCCTCAGCGTAGTCGGCCTTGGTGCCATCCTCAAACTGAGGAATGGGAGCGCAGGACCACTCGAACTTGGCGCTCTCGGGAATCTTCATGTTGATGAACTCGCCCTCGTTGCCGGAGCTGAGATACATCTGTACCTGCTGGTTGGCAAAGGGGCCGGAGAAGAAGTAGTCCTCGCCGGGGGTGCGAATAATGCCCCGCTGGACCATGTTCTGATACCAGGAGATGACCTCGGTGGTGGCGTCCAGATTGTCAGCGAAGAGCAGATTGCCCTCGCGATCCGTATAGCCGATGCCCTTCTGCTCCACCAGAGTGGAGAAGCACTTCACGCCCTCGTCCCAGCCGGCGGCAGGCTTGCCGGTGATCTCAGCGATCTTGGTGCAGGTCTCCTCAAACTCAGCCCAGGTGGTGGGAACGCTCAGGTTATTTGCCTTGAAGAAGTCCACGTTATAGTACATGACCTCACAGGCCACATAGAGGGGCAGGCTGTAATAGCCGGGGACGGGGTAGTTGCAGCTGTCTTCGATATAGATGTCATAGTAATCGGACAGATCCAGACCGTAGTTGGCATTTTCAATGTACGGGGTCATGTCCACCACGCAGTCAGTCTGCAGCCAGTCCACCACAGAGGCAGCCTCGGTCAGGGTGACGTTGGGCATATTACCAGCTTTGATAGCAGCGGTGACGGCGTTTTCCAGATCGGGCATCTCACCCTTGGCATAGCACTCCACGGTGATGCCCTTCTCAGCGCCGATACCCTTGTTGAAATCATCCACGATCTCGTTCAGGGTCTGCTGCATGTTTTCCTGCACGATGCCATGCCAGAAGGTGATGGTGACGGGCTCGGTTAGCTCCACCTCCACGTCCGTGGGAGACTTGGGCTCGGAAGGGTTGCCGGACGGGCCGCCGCTCTCATTGCCGCAGGCGGTCAGGCTCAGGAGCATGCAGAGCGCAAGAAGAAAACTCAACCACTTTTTCATAATGTACCTCCAAAAATTTTATATATTTGGGCTGTCAGCCCTTGGTACCGCCGGAAGCAACACCCTCCATGATCTTCTTATGGAAGATGATGTAGAAGATGACCATGGGGATCAGCACAATGCAGGCAGCCGCCATTTGATTATGCAGGTTGGAACTGGATGCCTGCCGGAAGCGAAGCAAACCCACGGAAAGCAGTGTGTGCTCATCGGAAAGCGTGACGATCAGGGGCCACATAAAGGAGTTCCAAGCGGTGATGAAGGTCAGGATCGCCACAGTGACAATGGCGTTGACATTCATGGGAATGACCACCTTGATGAGGAACTTCAGATTGCTGCAGCCGTCCACCTTTGCGGCCTTGAACAGGGAGGGCGGCGTCTGCATGAAATATTCCTGCAGCATAAAGATGTAAAAGCCGTTGGCAACTGTCGGCAGCACAATACCGGAGAAACTGTCCAGAAGCCCCAGGCGGCTGCAGGTCACGTAGTTTTGGATGATCAGGATCTCCGAGGGGACCATCATGGTCAGCATGAACAGGTAGAAGCAGAGGTTACGGCCGGGAAAGGAGTAGATGCTGAAGGCGTAGGCACCCAGAATGGAGAACGCCAAGGTTACCACCACGCTGAGAATGCCGACCCAGATGGTGTTGCGGAAAAACATAGCGAAGGGGACCAGATTCCAGGAGTATTCGTAGTTCTTCCACTGGGGAGTCTCGGGCATCCACTGGGGCGGGATGGAGATGGCCTCCGGCAGTGTTTTCAGGGAGGTGAGGAGCATCCAGATAAAGGGGAACATCATCACCAGTGCGCCGATGATCAGCACCACGTATTTGATGACGGTGAGAACCGTCTTGCGGGTATCCCGGATCTGGAGCTCTGTATTTTTTCTCTTCATCGTGTTCCCTCCCTTACACGTAGTGGACAAATTTCTTGGAGACCACCCGCTGTACCACCGTGATGAGAAGGACGGCGATCAGAAACAGAATGGCGGCTGCCGCAGCGTAGTTGACCTTTCCCTGATCGTAGAACATCCAATAAATGTAGTACATGATGGTGATAGCGGCGTTTCCCGAGCCGGCGGCTCCGCCGGAATAGGAGACGAACATGGCATAGACCTCGTTGAAAGTGCGGGCCACGTAAATCACGGACACCAGAATCACCATCCAGATGGTGGGACTCAGCAGGGGCAGCGTAATGCGGAACAGTGTCTTCGTGGGGGAGGAGCCGTCGATCCTTGCAGCCTGATAGACCTGCTTGTTAATCTTTTGCAGACCCGCCAGAAACAGAAGGATCTTAAACGCCAGACCATTCCAGACCGAGAAGATGGAAAGGGTCACGATCATCAGGTTGGGATCGGTCAGCCACTTTTGCGGACTGATGCCAAACAGCTGTAGGAAATAGTTGATGTAGCCGTAGTCTGAATGGAACAGCCACAGGAACGCCATGCCGATGGCGATGGTGGACGTGACGTAGGGCAGGAAATAGATGGTCTGGAACAAGCCCTGAAGCCGTTTGATGGAGTTGATAAGCAGGGCGATGCCCAGAGCAAGTATCAGCGTAATCGGCAGGGCAATGAGCAGCAGGATCGCTGTGTTTTTGCAGGCCATCCAGAAGGTGGAGTCCTTCAGGACCCATGCAAAGGAGGACAGTCCGAAGCCCTTGCCGGTATTGGTGATATAGATATACTTCTGATAGAAAGCCGTGCGAAGCACCATGACCAGCGGATACACGGTGAACAGCAGAAGCAAAGCCATAGCGGGAAGAATGTACGCATAGGCCCATCCGCTGCGCACACGGAGGGTACCGTCGGACATTTCCACCAGCTGGTATCTGCGCTTCTTGGCAGCCCCCGGATCTTTTCTCACCTTATCTTTCAGCATAGTGAGCCTCCTTACAGGCGGACGCCCGTCTCGGGGTTGAACAGATAGCAGCGCTTTTCCGACAGACGCAGGTGAACCTCCTGACCGGGGCGTACATACTCCTCCGCGTTGAGGATAGCACGAACCGGCTGGCCCGCCAGAGTGAAGGAGACCACCTGATCCTGACCCCGCATCTCCACGTCGGTCAGTGTGACAGACAGATCACCGCCCAGCGCCCACGCCTCCGGACGGATGCCCATTTTAGCATGTCCGGCGTAGTCAGATCTGCAGGGCAGACGCAGGCCATTTTCCAGAACAGCCGAACCGCCGCCGACCTGCACATCCACATAGGAAATAGGCGGATTGCCCATGAAGGATGCCACAAAGCTGTTGGCGGGATCCATGTACATCTCATGGGCACCGGCGACCTGCTGCACCACACCCTGACGCATCAGCACGATCTCATCCGTGATGCTCATGGCCTCTTCCTGATCGTGGGTAACAAAGATGGTGGTCACCTTGGATTCCTGCTGGATACGGCGAATTTCTGACCGCATTTCCATGCGCAGGCGGGCATCCAGATTGCTGAGAGGCTCGTCCAGCAGCAGAACATCGGGCTTTTTTACCAGCGCACGGGCAATCGCGACACGCTGCTGCTGACCGCCGGAAAGTTGACCGGGCTTGCGGTCCAGCAAGGACTCGATCTGGACCAGCTTGGCAATCTCATCGGTCGCGGCGTTACGCTTGGCACGGGAATACGGCCTCCCGGTTTCCGGATCCTTTATGTTCGACAGAGGGAATGTGATGTTGTCCCGGACTGTCATGTGGGGATACAGTGCGTAGTTTTGGAATACCAGACCGATATTCCGCTTCTCCGGCATCAGGGTGGTCACATCCCGGTCGCCGAACATGATTTCGCCGTCCGTAACACCCTCCAGACCGGCAATCATGTAGAGAGTCGTAGACTTGCCGCATCCGCTCGGGCCAAGAAGTCCCGTCAGCTTCCCGTCCTTGAATACAACATCGATGTGGTTGACTGCGGTGGTCTTGCCAAATTGTTTTGTCAGATTTTTTACTCGAACTTCCATCTCTGCACGCCTCCCCAATGATATTATTTTTTATTATATCTCGGGCGGCATTATTTTTCTCGGCAATATTTGACAGGTTACTTACACAATTTGACACAAATGATCAAAACCGACTGGCCATATACGGTGCCGACATTCAGAGAGCTCGACCCGATGAGGTGGATAAGATCAAGATATACCCGCATCCGTATCGCGATGCTGGCAGCAGCGTCCGGAATGCTATTGGCTGCGGCAGCGGTGCGCCGTTCTAAGCACCGGCAGCCACGGGATAACAGATGAATGCCGCCGGCGCATAGAGTCCAGAACCCTATTGCAATAAGCGCAGTCCCTCATGAGAACATTCCTCATGAGGGACTGCGCTATATAGCGTCACGAAAAGCTCCCTCAAAGAATATGTACACGCTCTTCAAAGGGCTTCTTGGGCTTTTGTGTGACTTTTTCTACCGGCTTGCCGAAGGAGATAATGGTCGCCGCCATGAACACCTTTCGAGGGAACCGAAATAATGACAGGCGCGGCCTTACAGGCGAAAGCACTTTTTCAGCACTGTATATTCGCCCAGCACCAGCAGCGTCAGGCTGCTGTCCAGCACGGTTTCCGGCGAGATATTCACATCAGTTTTGTCGTTCCGCCTCACGCCGAGGATGTTGACGCCGTACTTTCGGCGGATGTCCAGCTCACCGATGCTGTGTCCCTGCCAGCTGTCCGGGACGGCGACCTCGATAATGGCGTGCTTTTCGCCCAGCTCTATGTAGCTGAAGATGTGGTTGGCGGTGTACCGGATAGCCGCCCACTTCGCCAGCTGCTTTTCCGGGTATGTCACCGCGTCCGCGCCGTTGCGCAGCAGAAATTTTGCCTGCACATCCCGTTCGGCGCGGGACACCACATATTTCGCCCCCAGCTCCTTGAGCAGGGACGTCGTTTCCAGCGAGTTCTGGAAGTCTCCGCTGATGGTAACGTAGCAGACGTCGTAGTTTCCAACGCCCAGCGAGCGCAGAAAATCCACGCGGGTGCTGTCACCGATCTGCGCGTTGGTGACAAAGGGCATACACTCGTTGACGCACTCCTCGTCCCGGTTCACCGCCATGACCTGATGCCCCAGCTCGCTCAGCTGCATGGCAAGGTGCCGCCCGAAGCGGCCAAGTCCGATCAATAATACGTTCTTCATCGTGCGCTCCTTTCGGCCTACGATGATCATTTCCTTCGGATACCGGGCATAGGTCAGATCATGCCCGGAGAATGCGGCGTAGATCAGGGTAAGTCCCCCGACACGCCCGGAGAACATCAGCAGAATGAGAATGCCCCGCGACAGCGTACCCAGCTGCGGCGTCAGCCCCGGTGTCAGCCCTACCGTTCCGGCAGCGGATGCCGTTTCATAGAGACAGGCACCGAGCGGCAGTCCCTCCGCCGCACTGATGACCGCCGCGCCCGCGAAGGTCAGCCCCAGATACAGCAGCAGGATGGCGGCGGCGTTCCGCACAGCGGAGGGCTCCAGCCGACGCTTGAAAAGCTGCGGATCCTCTCGCCTGCGGAAAGCGGCGACCGCGTTGGAGGCCAGCACAGCCAGTGTCGTTACCTTCATGCCGCCCGCCGTGGAGCCGGGCGCGCCGCCGGTCAGCATCAGCAAAATCGTGACCGCCTGTGAGGTATCGCTCATTTTCGTCAGGTCTGCGGTGTTGTAGCCCGCCGTTCGCGGTGTGACCGCCTGAAAGAGCGACACCAGGACGCACTGTCCCGCGGGAAGCTCTGCAAAGTCTGTCAGGAAGAAGAACAATGCCGGAAGCGCGATCAGGATGACGGTTGCGCCCAGAATGACCTTGCTCTGCATCCGGTACCGCCGCAGGTGCAGCCGGTGGGTGCAGACATCGTCCCATGTCAGAAAACCGATACCGCCCACGACGATCAGCAGCATGATGACGATATTGATTAGCGGGTCGGCCATGTACGCCGTCAGGGAAGGGTAGAGGGCATCCGCCCGCCCCAGAATATCGAACCCCGCGTTGCAGAAGGCGGAAACGGAGTGGAATACTGCCAACCACACGCCCCGCAGTCCGTAGTCTCGGCAGAATGCCGGCAGCAGCGCAAGAGCCCCGACCAGCTCACAAGGAATGTTCCCATCAGGACAAAACGTGTCAGGCGCACGATGCCGCCCACCGCCGGCGCAGAGATGGCGTCCTGCATGGCACTGCGCTCCTTCAGCGAGATATTCTTGCCGGAGAGCATCAAGAACGTTATAGCCGCCGTGATGACACCTAAGCCGCCGATCTGGATCAGCAGCAGGATGGCGGTCTGTCCGAACGCTGACCAGTAGCTGCCGGTGTCCTGCACCACCAGTCCCGTTACGCAGACGGCGGAGGTGGAGGTAAACAACGCCTCATGAAACGGCGTCCACACCCGCCCTGCCGCCGAGCCCGGCAGCATCAGCACCAGCGCGCCCAGCAGGATCACACCGGCAAAGCCGAGGATCATGATCTGAAAGGACGTCAGATGGTGTTTCAAATGGAAACCGGTTTCTGTCACGGGACTCACCTCCTAAAATCGACTGCGTTCCCAATATAGCACGGTTTTCGCGTTTCGGCTATGCAGATTTTGTTAAGCATATTCTTGATGAGCCTCCGCTGCGTGACCACAACCGGCAGCGCGGCTGACGGGGTCAGCCGCCGACCAGCCTACCATCCGCCCTTTATAAATCAAATATAGCAGTTCGACCTCAGCCGAGGTTCAAAACAGCAGCGCCTGCTTTTTTGCCTTGTAATAAAGCAGCCCGGCTAAATCCGCCAGCCCCCAGCCGATCGGGACAGACCACCAGATACCGGTGACGCCCATGGCGGGGATGGCGGACAGCAGATAGGCCAGCGCGACACGTGTGCCTAATGAGATGACCGTCAGGACAACGCTCATGCCCGGCCGCCCCAACGCACGGTACAGGCCGTAGAGCAGGAACAGGCAGCCGATGCCGCAGTAAAACGCGCCCTCAATACGAAGGTACCGCACGCCCTCCAGGATGACCTCGGTTTCCCCGGCATCCACAAAAATCGCCATAAGGGGTCTTGCAAATACGGAGACGAGCGCGGATATGACCACGCAGAAGGCCATGGAAATGCACACGGCACTTTTCAGCCCCGCGCGTATCCGTGCACTCTCTTTTGCGCCGTAATTCTGGGCGATAAAAGTGGAAAAGGCGTTGCCGAAGTCCTGCACCGGCATATAGGCAAAGGCGTCGATCTTCACAGCGGCAGCGAAGGCCGCCATCACAACGGGGCCGAAGCTGTTGACCAGTCCCTGCACCATAAGGATACCGAGGTTCATGATCGATTGCTGCACGCAGGTCAGCGTGGAGAAGGAGACGATCTCCTGGATACGTCCGCGCCGCAGACAGCAGAGCTCCCATACCGAGCGCACCTGCGGGAAGCGCATAAACGCATAAGCGGCAATGCCGATCCCCGAAACATACTGGGCGATCACCGTTGCTTCCGCTGTTCCGGCGACGCCTCTATTTAGCCCGATGACAAACCAGAGATCGAGAGCGATATTCAGTACAGCGGAAACAGCCAAAAAGCCCAGCGGGATAACGGAATTGCCGATCGCCCGCAAAAAAGAGGCGAAGTAGTTATACAGGAAAACGGCGGGAATGCCCATGAAAATCACAAACAGGTATTCACGCATATCGCCCCAGACCTCGGCGGGAACCCGGAGGAAGGTGCGAAGCCCGTCCAGGCAGACAAATGATAAGATGTTTAAGAGCACGGTGACGAGCGCGATAAAGAAAAACGATGCACAGAGGTTCTCGCAAAGAGCCCTCTCATCCCGCTGCCCAAAGCGCATGGATAACAGTGCGCCGCTCCCCATGCACAGGCCGAGGATGATGGAGGTCAGAAAGGTCATCAGCGTAAAAGACGAGCCCACCGCCGCAAGCGCATCACGCCCGAGAAATTGCCCGACAATCAGCGTGTCGGCAATGTTATAGCACTGCTGCAATAGATCCCCTAAAATCATGGGGATGGCAAACAGCAGCATGGACTTTGTGACGGGGCCTCGTGTTAAATCGCGGTTCATGGCACGCCTCCGAATCGTAAGTTAAAAGCTGCATTTCGCAGGTATTGTAGTGTTTTTGCTTCAATCTGTCAATGCAGCGTTTACTTTTTGAAGGAACGGTGGTATCATCAGAGCTAAAGATCATGGAAAAACCTGATTTGCGGAGGAAACTGTATGTACTTAGATGGGCTGGACGGATTGGATCAAAAGATTGTGAGGCTGCTGATAGAAAATGCACGCATCTCCTACTCGGATATTGGTGAAAAAGTCGGCATTTCAAGAGTTGCGGTAAAGACCCGGATACAGGCTTTGGAGCAAAGGGGCATTATCGAGGAATACACGACTGTTATCAATCCTCAGAAGATCAGCGGGGCGGTTTCCTGCTATTTTGAAATCGAAACAACACCGCGCTGTCTGGCGGAGGTCACAGATATCTTACATCAAAACGATACCGTCACGCAGATCTACCGCGTGACAGGAAAAGACAAGCTGCACGTCCACGCCGTAGCCGCCTCCGCTGAAGAAATGGAGGTTTTTCTGCATACGGTCATTGATGCCTTGCCTGGTGTGGTCAGCTGCAGCTGTAATATGATTTTGTCACGTATCAAGGACATAAAGGGACTGCGTTTGTAGAACCCGTCGATAGAGGACGCAGCGCAAAGAATGCGGCGACTGCCACCCGGCGGTAAAGGGGGGCGAGCGCCCCTGAACACCACCCGTCGCTTTGGGCAGCAGGATCGCACATGGACGAACTCGGAGTTTGGCAAGCTGATCGGCCGCGCCATGGCGGAGGAGAGGCAGGACTACATCCTTGCCCTGTATCTGGCTCGCTACGCCGGGCTGCGTATCCACGAGTGCTTCCGCATGAACGCCGCCGCGACGGAGCGTGCGCTGCGTGAAAACACCCTCACCGTAAGGGGCGAGGGCGGCAAGGTGCGTATCGTCCCCATCGAGGATGACCGTATCACGATGATGCTGCAACGGCTGCTGGAGAAAACGGAACGCGGCCACAAGCTGCTGGTGCCGGACGGCGTACCCACCGACCGGGCTATTGCCGGCATGCAGCAGTTCATCCTCCGTCACCGCAACGCCATCTGTGACCCCACCGCACCGGACAGGCGCATTACCTTCCATGGGTTACGACACACCTTCGCCACGCTGTCCCTCAAGTACGGCGTGGACGTCAAGACGCTGTCTGGTGCGCTGGGACACTATGACGCGGGCTTTACCCTCAGCACCTACACCCACGCCACGGAGGGGATGAAGTGTTCCGCCGCCGACACCATCGGCAGCGTCATCAGCCAGACCATGTAGCCCACAAAAATAGTCCGAGCGGGACGGATGATGCCATCCGCCCCGCTCTGGTGCTTTCCTGACCTCTCGACTTTTGGGTCACGGTTTGGGTCAAGCGAAAAACGCAAAAATACCGCATCACTATTTGAGAACATAAACAAAAAAAGTTCCTGATTTCTTACGAAATCAGGAACTTTTTGGTGGAGACTGCTGGACTCGAACCAGTGACCTCCTGCGTGTGAAGCAGGCGCTCTAACCAGCTGAGCTAAGCCTCCCTATTCGGCAACCCTTACGAGTTGCCTTGTGGTGACCCGTACGGGACTCGAACCCATGTTACAGCCGTGAAAGGGCCGTGTCTTAACCACTTGACCAACGGGCCGGATAAACCCTTGAGGGGCCCCGGAGAGACGTGGTACATCTCTCCGGGCTTTGGTAGCGGCGACTGGATTTGAACCGGTGACACTGCGGGTATGAACCGCATGCTCTAGCCAACTGAGCTACGCCGCCATATCGATAAGCTCGACAAGCAAGAATAAATATAACACATGCGCCGGTGTTTGTCAACAGATATTTCCCGGAAATCCGGGAAAATCTTCACCGATCTTCGATGACGCCGCCGCCCAGCACCGTATCCCCGTCGTAGAGCACCACGGCCTGTCCGGAGGTGATGGCCCGCTGGGGCTGGCGGAAGACCACCCGCATCCGCCCCTCCGGCAGGGGTGTGACCTCCGCCTCCGCCTCCATCTGGCTGTACCGGGTCTTGGCGGTGACGGCGACAGGCTCCGTCGGCGCCGTGCCGGAGATCCAGTTCACCCGGCAGGCCGTCAGCTCCCGTGCATAGAGCTCCTCGTTGTCCCCCAGCAGGATGGTGTTGTCGGCAGCGTTCTTCCGCACCACGTAGACGTGTCTCCCAGCGCTGACGCCCAGCCCTTTCCGCTGGCCGGTGGTGTAGCAGGGGAGACCCTTGTGGCGGCCCAGTACCCGGCCCTCCCGGTCCACGAAGTCACCGGGCGTCATCTCCACATGACCATACTCCCGCAGGAAGCGGCCGTAGTCCCCGTCCGGCACAAAACAGATATCCTGACTGTCCGCCTTGTCGGCGTTCAGCAGCCCCGCCTCACGGGCGCTCTCCCGGATGGCGGGCTTGTCGAACTCCCCCACCGGCAGCAGCAGGTGCGACAGCTGGTGCTGCGTCAACTGATACAGCACATAGCTCTGATCCTTCCGCCGGTCCCGGCCCCGCAGCAGCCGGTACAGCCCCGTCTCCGGATCGTAGCCCACACGGGCATAGTGGCCCGTGGCCAGATAGTCGTAGCCCAGCACCAGCGCCCGCTCCAGCAGCGCTCCGAACTTCAGGCACCGGTTGCAGTCGATGCAGGGATTGGGGGTGTGACCGGCGCAGTATTCCGCCACGAAGTGGTCCATGACGTCCCGTGCAAACCGTTCCGTCTCATTGAATACATAGAACTTCATCCCCAACCGATAGGCCACGCTGCGGGCATCGTCGGCATCGTCAGCGGAGCAGCAGGTACCCTCCACCTCGCCGCTGTACAGCTTCAGCATGGCCCCGTCGCAGGCGTAGCCCTGCTGCTGCAATAGAAGCGCCGCCGCCGAGCTGTCCACTCCGCCGGACATGGCTACCAGAACTCGTTTTTTCTCCATGCACCGTTTCCTCGTGTATCCTTTCCCGCCAAAGCGGGGATCCTAATATCATATGTGGGGCCGTCAGTCCAGATTTTTCCGGGTGAAGGCCGTATAGGGCAGCGCATCCGCCAGCCCCAGCAGCACCGGATGAAAGCCGCCGCCGTAGGCGAAGGGCGGCTCCCGCAACACCGTTTTGGTGCAGCGCCGATCCGGCAGCGACACCGTTACGGTGGTACCCTCCGGGCCGGACTGTAACAGCAGCCGCCCGCCGTGACCACGGGCAATGGCCTGACACAGGGGCAGGCCCAGCCCCAGACCCTGTGGGGGAGGCGGCATCCGCAGCTTCTCCAGATAGCCGTCGAAGAGGTGCGCCTGCTGCTCCGGGGGGATGCCCACGCCGCTGTCTGCCACCGTCAGCAGCACTTGTCCCGCTGCGGCCCGCAGCGTCACCGTGACCTCGCCGCCGGAGGGCGTGTACTTCACCGCATTGGACAGCAGATTCCACAACAGCCGCTCCAGATAGCTGGGGTGGATGGCCGCCACATGGGCCGTCAGGCTGCACCGCAGGGTCAGCCTCACCCCGGCATGGGCCACCAGCGGCTGGGCGCAGTGCATCAGTTCCGTCAGCCACGCTACCAGCTCCACATTCTTCGTCTCCAGCGGCTCTGTTTGAGAGATCAGGGGGGCGGCGGAGAGATTGTTCACCAGCCGCAGTAGCCGGTAGTAGCTCTGGCACAGGATGGCGGCGCTCTGCCCGGTGGAGCCTTCGCCCTCCGGCATCTCCTCCGGCACCAGCCGGGTCAGCGCCGTATGGATGTTGCCCATGGCCCCCCGCAGCTGCGCTGCGATCTGCGGCATGATCTGCTCCAGCAGGATCTGGCTGTCCTCTTGATGCTCCACGGCCATCGCCCCCTTCCTCTTTACCATGCCGGGAAACGGGGGGAAGTATCCCCGCCAACTTTCTCCAGCACAACGGCAGTGGTGAAATTCAACACATTATAGCAGGGTTCCTGTTGAAAAACAAGGCATATCCCCGGATTTGAAAAAAGAAAAAAATTTTATGAAAAAAGGCTTGATTTTTTTGCGGCAGGTGCATATAATACTAAACATACCATATGTTTGATATATTCCATCAGAGAGGAAGTTTTCGTGATGAGCATTAAAGTTGGTATCAATGGATTTGGCCGGATCGGCCGTATGGTCCTGCGCTGCAGCCTGCAGCACCCGGAGATCGAGATCGTGGGCATCAACGACCTTTGCCCTGCCGACTATCTGGCATATATGCTGAAGTACGACACCATGCACGGCCGGTTCCAGGCCGACGTGTCCTCCAGCGACAAGGGCATTATCGTCAATGGCCGCAGCATCCCCGTGTACGCCGAGCGTGACCCCGCCAACCTGCCCTGGAAGGAGATCGGCGCCGAGTACGTCATTGAGTCCACGGGCCTGTTCCTGACCAAGGAGAAGGCCGCCGGCCACATCGCCGCCGGTGCCAAGCACGTGGTAATGTCCGCCCCCTCCAAGGATGATACCCCCATGTTCGTCATGGGCGTCAATCAGGACACCTACACCTCCGACATGACCTTCGTCTCCAACGCCAGCTGCACCACCAACTGTCTGGCTCCCGTGGCCAAGGTCCTGCACGATAACTTCGGCATTGCCGACGGCCTGATGACCACCGTTCACTCCACCACCGCCACCCAGAAAACGGTGGACGGCGTGTCCGTGAAGGACTGGCGTGGCGGCCGTGCCGCCTCCGGCAATATCATCCCCAGCTCCACCGGCGCTGCCAAGGCCGTGGGCAAGGTCATTCCCAGCCTGAACGGCAAGCTCACCGGTATGTCCATGCGTGTCCCCACGCTGGATGTCTCCGTGGTGGATCTGACCGTGAATCTGGAGAAGCCTGCCACCTACGACGAGATCTGCGCCGCCATGAAGAAGGCCTCCGAGGGTGAGCTGAAGGGTATTCTGGATTATACCGACGAGGCTGTGGTTTCCTCCGACTTCCTGGGTGACACCCACACCTCTATCTTCGACGCCAAGGCCGGTATCGCCCTGACCGACACCTTTGTGAAGGTGGTCTCCTGGTATGATAACGAGATCGGCTATTCCGATAAGATCCTGTGCCTCATTGAGCATATGTACTCCGTGGATCACAAGTAATCGCATTTCCCCTTTTTCATTTGCTTTCTACCTTTACGTTTTCCTTCTTTTTGTTCCGCCAAAGAAGCCGCCGTCAGGGCGGCTTTTTTGGTGCTCATTTTTTGGAAGCTTTTTGAAGTTCTGAGAAATGCCCCGGCGTGCAGGAAAGACTTTTTTGGACACACAGAGAGCCTGCGGCAAAGCCGCAGGCTCCATCTTCTATGCTTCCTCAATCAAATGCCGGAGCCAACGCCCGGTATTTCCCCAGCGGAGAGGCTCCGTTCCATGTGAGATACCCACCGGTGTTGCCGGTGTCCCGCAGAGCCTTGATCTGGGCCCCTACCTCCCCCGGGCCGTAGGTATTGTATGGCTCCCGGATGGCGTTGTAGGCCTGCACCCACGTGCGTACCGCCGCCGGAGACGCCGTCTCCAGCTGTCGCTGGGCAGCCTTCTGGCCGAAGGCATACATGGTCTCGTAGGGGTGCTCCCACGGCAACCAGTCCCCGGAGGCCCCGTAGTGATCCGGATAGGGCATGGCGCTGATGGCGTCCACCACATTGCTGATGGCAGGCCAGTACTGGCCGTAGGCGGTGACGTAGGCCTCGGCGCACTCCCCGAACACATCGGCGGAGACATACACCCCGGCGTCGTGGAGTCGGTCGCAGGCGTACATCAGGAATCGCTGCACCGCTTGGGCCTTGCTCTCGTCGTTTTCGTTGCGGTAGTCAATGGTCCCCTCCTCGAAGGCCCATGTGCCGTCGGGGAAGCGCATATAGTCGAACTGGATCTCGTCAAAGCCCATGAGTCGGGCCGCCTCCAGCCCCAGCTCCACCTTGTACTGCCACACGAACCGACTGTACACACTGGGCCAGTACATCCCGCCGATCTGCAAAGGCTCGCCCGCCTGATCGGCGATGACGCACTCCGGGTGATCCTCCGCCAGATTGGGGTCATTGAAGGCCGTGATGCGTCCGATGACGTAGTACCCGGCATTCTTCAGGGCCTTGATGCCCGTCTGATATACCTCCAGCGTGTTGTAGGCACTCTCGTAGGCGGAGGGGGAGTACTGCTTCATCACCTCCGAGGGGTAGGCGATGGCTCCTCCGTCCATGATGTCCACCACAAAGGCGTTGATGCCGCAGGAGTCCGCCACCTCCACATATTCTGCCGCTTGGGCGATGGATTCGTTGTTGAGATACAGGGCCTTCACCTCGCCGGGCATGGGATGGCCCTCGAAGCTGGCCTTTTCACGGGGGAAGTAGTCCAGCCCCGCAGCGTCACCGCCGCCCCAACTGTCCCCTCGTTCGGCGTGGAGCTGATAGACCTCCTGATCGTACTGCGCCTTGGCGCTGGGCTCGTCCATGGTGACGTACTCCGCCCGAATGTAGCCGCCCTCCACCTGCCAGCGCCCCACGGCGCCGCTGGCGTCCATATCCTGCCAGCCGGTGACAGTCAGGGCCTCTCCCTTCTGCACCAGCCGCCCCGGCACGGCCCCCGCTTCATCCAGCAGATTCACCGCCGTGCGGACATAGATGATTTTCGTGGCCACCACGTCCTTGGGATCCGTTACCAGCTGCTCACGGGCCAGATAGCCGAAGCTGTCCTCCCCCAGCACCAGCCGCACCAGGCCGGGATGATCCTTGTCCTCCTCCTCCACCACATAGGTGACCTTCGTTCCCCGCACCGGCTGGGACAGGACGGCCCCCTCGCCGTCGGTGATGTCCGCCGTCAGCCCCTCGGCGGCCACATAGCCCTCCGCCAGCGTCAGGGGCTTTTCCGCCCACCGGCAGAAATACAGCGCCGCCCCGACCGCACACAGCAGCACGACGCACAGGATGACCCACAATGCCGTGTGGGGACGCTTCTGAACAGTTTCCTTGGTAGCTTGCATGGACGTACCTCCCGGATTCATTGTCTCCATTATACGGGAAGCGGCGGCGGAAAGCTACCGGAAAATACTCACTTTCGACAAATTTCATATTTCCTTAAAAAATCGCCGCCGGAGCGTGGACAGCCGGGCGGCGTGCGTGGTATACTGTACGGAGAATTTGTATGGAAAGGGAGTGGCACGGATGAAAAAAACATACCTTGGCTGGATGGGACTGTTCCTGCTGCCGCAGACGGCACTGGCCGTCGATGCCGCCGCCCCGGCAAGCACCAGTGTAAGCTCGCCGCTTGCCGCCCTGTGGCGGGTGCTGCTGACCCCCATCACCGTGCCCCATCTGCCGTGGCAGCTGCCGCTGCTAGCCCCCGTTGTGCTGGTGCTGGTGCTGGTGCTGCTGATCTTCTGCCTGTTGGCTCGCCGTGGCGGCTATCGCCGTGGCTTCCGGGAGGGGGAGCGTGTGGTGATGCGCCAGATGGCCCGTGAGGAACAGGAGGCCGCCGTGCCGCCCATGCCCCACCGTCCGGCCCCGCAGCAGCCCGCCGCCCCGAAGTCTGCTCCGCAGCCGGAGAAGGCTCCCACGCCCCCGCCTGCGGAGGAGAAAAAGCCCGCCCCTCCGGCAGCAGAAAAGCCGGCATCTCCCGTCCGGGAAACACCGGCCCCCGCCGCCCCGGTCTCTCAGGAGGAGAAGCCGGACGAGCTGGACATCGATCTGCTGTTGGAGGAGATCAAGCGGATGTAGCTCACTTCTTCAGGAAGCCGAACAATCCTTTTTTCTCATAGGGCCGGGTGCTGACGCCCTGCACCTCATAGCCGGTCTTGCCGATGGCGGCCCGCAGGGCCTCCTCGTCCAGCGGCGCCTCGCTGAGGATCACCGCCTGCCCCTTGGTATGGGAGGCGGTGACTTTTTTCACCGGCAGAGCGCCCCGGATGGCATCGCTGACATGAGCCTCGCACATCCCACACATCATGCCGTCTACCTTCACCGTTGTCTCGATCATATGGATTCCACTCCTTTTGGTTAATGTTATCTAACTGCATCTCAGAAACCAAGCCGCCCGCAGGCGACCTCTGGAACGACTGCATTGTAATCCCCACCGCCGGTTTTGTCAAGAGACGCTCTTGCAAATCCGGCAAAACCCACTTATAATATATTATAAATCATACCGAGCCCCAAGGAGGAAGCTTCCCATGCAGCTCTCTGCAACGAAAAAACTGGTATTCTGCGCCATCTGCGTGGCATTGTGCGTGGTGCTGCCCATGGCCTTTCATGCGCTGGGCTCCGGCACCGTGTTCCTGCCCATGCACGTCCCCGTGCTGCTGTGTGGTCTGGTCTGTACATGGCCCTACGGCGTGGTCTGCGGCCTGCTGGGCCCGATGCTGTCGTCGGTACTGACCAGTATGCCTCCGACGGCGATACTGCCCTCCATGATGGCGGAGCTGGCGGTCTACGGTCTGGTAACGGCGCTGGTGATGCGTCTGGTGCATACGGGGCGGCTCTACGGCGACCTCTATATCGCCCTGTGCTGCGCCATCCCCTGCGGCCGCATCGTGGCGGGCGTGGTGAAGGCATTGACCTTCCCCGCCGGCAGCTGGTCCATGGCGGCGTGGGTTTCCGCCCACATTCTGATCTCGTGGCCCGGCACCCTCATCCAGCTGGCCCTGCTGCCCACACTGGTGGTGGCCCTGACCAAGGCCCGGCTGGTGCCGCCCCACTATTAAAATTTTTATAGCTTGCACAAAATGAGGGTGGCATTTTGCCGCCGGATATGGTAAACTATTCCTGTCAACCTGACGGCTTTGGGCCGCAGGTGTGAGGAGGAATGGAAATGAACCGTCAATACCCCAGACTGGTATTGCGTGACTCGTCCTTCCGCAGCAACGCCCGGGAGACTATCTCCCGCTGCGCCGCCTGCGGAATCCAGGTCTGCGGCGTCATCAAGGGCGTCAACGGCCTGCCGGAGGTGGCCCGCCGCTTCCGGGAATGCGGCGTCACGCAGTTGGGAACCAGTCGTCTGGAGCAGGTGGAGCGCTGCCGCCAGGCGGGCATCCCCGGCCCCTATCTGCTGATCCGTATCCCCGGCCCCACGGAGCTGCCGGAGCTGGTACGGCTGTGTGAAATGTCGCTGCAAAGCGAGCGCACGACTCTGGACCTGCTGGAGCAGGAGTGTACCCGGCAGGAGAAGTCCCACGCCGTCATCATCATGGCGGATCTGGGCGACCTGCGGGAGGGCTACTGGGACCACGAGGAAATGGTGCAGACCTGCCTGTATGTGGAGCGCCGACTGCCCCATGTCCACCTGTCCGGCGTAGGCGTGAACCTCAGCTGCTACGGCTCTGTGCGGGCCACGCCGGAGAAGATGCAGATGCTGCTGGCCATCGCCCGCCGGGTGGAGGACGCCATCGGCCACCCGCTGGAGATAGTCTCCGGCGGCGCCACCAGCTCCTATCCCATGATCCATACCGGCACCATGCCCGCCGGCATCAACCACCTACGGATCGGAGAAAATATTCTGACGGCGCAGGATATTGCCGATTCCTGGGGCATCTACGATGCAGACTACCTCCGGGACGACGTGTTCCGTCTGGAGGCAGAGGTGGTGGAGGTGAAGGAGAAGCCCACCTATCCCCAAGGGGAGCTGGGGGCCGACGCCTTCGGCCGAAAGCCTGTCTATGAGGATCGTGGCCTCCGACTCCGTGCCATTCTGGCGTTGGGCCGGGCCGACGTAGGCGACATGGAGACGCTCCGGCCCACCATGCCCGGCGTCACCGTCATCGGCGGCTCCTCGGATCACTGTATTCTGGACGTGACCGACGCCCCCCAGCCGGTGCAGGTGGGGGATGTCCTGTCCTTCCGGCTGTGTTACAGCCACGTACTCTATGCCACCCAGCGGGACGATGTTCCCGTGGTGGTCTGTCCGTGACCTCCGGGCCAAGCCCGCTGGCGATAAAATTCATCTAAGGAGGAACTCCCCTTTGAACAATGATAACTTTATGGTATTCGTCTATAATGCCATCATCGCCCTGTTTGCGTTTTTCGTGGCGGCCCCCATGCTGCTCAACGCCATCAGTCTTTTCACCGTGCAGAAGCGCTTCGCCAAGGTCATGGTGGACGAGGGCGTGGTGAAGGAGGAGACGGTGCGTCGCCTGCACCCGAAAAAGCAGGTGGCCGGCGTCCTGATCTCCCTGCTGGTGCTGGCCGGTCTGGGCTGGACCTGCACACGGGTGGATATGGGCTATATCTGCGGCTGCATCGCTCTGGTGGCGGGCGTGCTGAAGTACCGGAATATCATCCAGTTCAACAGCCTCACCGTCCAGCGCTTCCGCAATACCTACAAGGATGAAATGGATCTCAATAAGTACAATAAGTACGTGGATTCCCATTTCTAAGAGCGAGCGTATCGCCTGTAAGCAGGGGGTATTTTTACAAACGAGCCTTAACGGCGCAAGCTGTGCGACAGATTTTAACCGCAAACAGATACTGTGAAGAAGAAGGCCCCGGCATTGCCGAGGGCCTTCTTCTTGCATTGGCAACCAAAGACAACCCCCGGCTCTGCCGGGGGGGAAAAAATAGCCTATGGCGAGGGGAAAAGAAGACAAGAAAGTCTCCAAGTTAGAGTAAAGAAAGAGCACATTCATATGCTGATAAGCATCCTGCAGAAGTACAGCGTATCCCAGATTATGGGATACCTGAAAGGAAAGAGCAGCCTGATGATATTTGACCGACATGCCAACCTGAAGTATAAGTACGGGAATAGACACTTTTGGGCAAGAGGGTATTTTGTGGATACGGCAGGCCGCAACAAGAAAGCGATCAAGGCGTACATAGAACCAGTTGGAGGAGGACAAAATGTCTGACCAGATTAGCATAAAGGAATTTATAGACTCGTTTACGGGTAGTAAGAATCCCAAGGCATAGATAAAAACCCCTTAAGGGCTTCGTCCGCAATAGGCCCTTATAGGGCCTCAATTAACGGGCACGACAGTGGCCGGGAATCGGTTGGCACGACGGTGGGCGGCCGCCGCCCCTTGTGAAATTCCATCGGTAAATGGTGTGTAGGGCGGGGTACCCTCACCCCGCTGCCCGGCACCCCCACTCCCGGCAGGGCGCACGGGCCCTGCCCTACAAAACGTTGCGTTACCGCACTGGACGGACAGAGCCGTCCGCTCCTACAATATCCATCTCCCCATTCTGTCTTGCAATCCCGCCTAAAATGCGGCGTAATAGTCCATGGAAAGGATGTACGCATTATGCTGCTGAAAAAATATACTGTCGGGTGTTTCAGGCCTGCTTCGGCCTGGAGGCCCGGGTACTGCCCTGACGCAGGCCGGAATGCATCACCGGAGCCGGGAGCCTGCAAAGGCTGCCGGAGCTGCTGGCGGACGCCGGGTGCAAAGAGCCCATGATCGTGGCAAGCCGCCGCCAATGCGCCGCACCGGAATTTATTACCATGGCGGAGAGGCTCCCGGCCCGGAGCAGCTTCCACGGCGTCACGGCGGAGACCGGCCTGGACGCCCTGACCCATGCGGTGGAGGCCTACATCGGCCGCTTTTATAACACCCGGGAGACCCGAAGCCTTACCCGGCAGGTGGTAGAAGCCATTTACCGCATGAACCGGGCGCTGGGCATCCCCGAACGCTTTCCCTGTATTCGGCCGGAGGACCTGCCTCAAATGGCCGTCTAGGCCGAAGCGGAGGCCGACCCCGTATACCCGGTGCCGGTGACTTTCGGCAAGGAGGACTTTATCCGCATAGTCCGCCGGGTGATGCCGTGAACCTTGGCAATTAAAAACGAAAAAAGGGAGGCGGCTTACGAGACGGTTCTGTTTCATAAGCGGCCTCCCTTTTTAATTCCGGGCGTGAAGAGCATCCTTTAATTTTTACGGTTTCGGTGCGCTTTATTCGGCGGTGGTTGGCACCGTATAAATATTGATGTGATTTCCCGCCGGATCCGCCATGCGGAACATATGCCAGCCGTAGGGGCGGAAGAAAGGCTCCTGGGTGACGGCACCGGCTGCCTGCGCCCGGGGATAGATATCCTCCAGAGTCGGCACCTGCAGCTGGAAATGTACGGCACCGGAAGTGGGGAACGGATTTTCCTGGGTCAGCAGCACCAGCTTTGTGCCGGCGAGATCGTACTTAACGCCCCGGTCCTCCGGCCCCTCGTCCCAGCCATAGAACGGTTGTGTCGCAAATACCTGCTCGTAAAAGGTACGGCAAGGCGCATACTGCTCCGACGGCACATAGAGAAGCAGCTGAAAGTCCAGATATGACATGTTCCTTTCCTCCTATTGTGGATTACGGCGATAGGGTGCAAAGGCCTCGCAGGTATCCCGCAGCACACGGGTGCAGACCTGCTCGCCCTCTTGCAGCAGCTTCGCCTCGTCTACGCCGGTCAAATGATCGTCCCGATAAACAACACGGCCATTGATCATGGTCAGCCAGACGGGGCCGGTGACACCCAGCTTGGCAAGCATGGATGCGGGGTCATGGAGAGCACCGGCGTACTCCAGGCGCCGGGCATCGATCATGAAGAGGTCCGCCGCCTTCCCGGCGGCAAGCTGCCCCAGCTCCGGACGCCCGATCATCTCAGCGCCCCCCACAGTGGCCAGCTTCAGCATCTCATAGGGGGAGGGACAACCGCCCCGCTTTTTGCCGAGAAAGGTCTGCATCAGGTATGCCAGGCGCAGGGTATCCAGCATATTGGAGCCGTCGTTGGTGGCGCAGCCATCCACGCCGAGGCTTATGGGTATGCCGGCCTTGCGCATACCGGGGATGTCCAAAATCTCGCTGCCGCCCAGCATGGTGGGGGCGGGGCAGTGGGAAATGCCCATGTGGTTTTCCGCCAGCAGAGCATATTCCTCCGGCAGCGTTTCGCGGCCATGGGCCAGCCAAATGTCACTGCCGACAAAGCCGATGCGGCGGCACCATTCCAGGGAGCGGACGCCGAAGCGGCGCACCATGCTGCTGTTTTCCCCCTCGCACAAATGGGTGTGCATATGGACCCCGGCGCTGCGGGCCAGGCGTATGGTCTCCAGGAAGGTGTCCTCGGTGCAGTTGATGGGCTGGCAGGGGGCCAACACGATTTGCCGCATGGAGAAAGGCTCCGGGTCGTGATAGAGCGCCAGCAGACGCTGGCAGTCGTCCAGATACTCCGCTGTTGTCTCGCACATCTCATCGGGAATGGTGCTGCCCTTCCAGCGGGGCAGGGTGTTGGTGCCGCGGGCGGCCACAAAGCGAAAGCCCATCAGACGGGCGGCCTCCATCTGCCGGTCCACCCCCTGCTTGCCGGTGGCCGGTGTGTAGCAGTACTGGTGGTCTACCGAGCAGGTGCAGCCGTGCTTAATAAGGTCTGCCATACAGGCGGCGCTGGCATAGAAAATCACATCCCCGTCGATACGGACGAAAACCTTATAGATGTCATCCAGCCACTGCATCAGCGTCAGCTCCGAGCGGTCAATCGTCATCAAATTGCGGACAAATGCCTGAAAAAAATGATGGTGTGTATTAACAAGGCCGGGGTAAACATACTTGCCTGCGGCGTCAATGATCTGGGCGTCACCGGCGGCAAGGTTGCTCCCCACCGCTTCAATGCGGTTGCCGCAGATGAGAATGTCGCTGTTATAGAGCACCCGATCCGCCGGATCACAGGTCACCACAGCATCCGCGTTTCGAATCAGTATCCTCTCCCTCATGACGGATCCTCTTGCGGCAGCGTGTCCCGATTTTTCATATTACGGCGATAGGCCAGTACCTCCACCACATTCTTTTCCTCATCGCAGATCTGGAAAATCCGGTCGCCGTACCAGGTGTCGGTAAGCCCCAGCAGCACCTCCACATCGTCACGGCTCTCCAGCCACGCAAAGCAGGCGTTGACATCCTCGGCCTCAATGGTGGTCAGCGCAGGCCCCTGGGGCGTGTTCTCCGTCTTTTGCCGAATATCCGTAAAGCCGCCGGCAGAGCGGAGGCGGCAGCCCCGATCCTCGGGACCCCGATCCCATGAGGTGACCACGGGCATCTGCATGGAATCCCGGTAAAAGGCGGTGATCTTCTCCAGATCCTCCGCAAAAAGAATGGCGGTATACTCATCGGTAAAGTAGCAGCCGCCGTCATCGGCCCCCATGGGCCGATACTGCTCGGAGCACTGGTAGACCTCCACCCAGTTGCCCACGGGGTCCTTGATGCAGAAGCTGTATTCGCCCCACGGATGAGACTGCAGGGGGCGGATAACGGTGACCCGAGGCTCCTTTTTCAGGTTGGCGTAGCACAGCTCAATGTCCTTTGCCTCTAACCGCATTCCCGCAGGACCCTGGGGCAGAGTGGGATGGCGGCAGATCAATTCCAGACGGTTGTCTCCGATCTTGAACTTGCAGCCGCGATCCACCGGACTGGTGTACCAGCCATACATCTGGGGCAGACGCAGCAGATCCCGATAAAAGGACTGCAGGGTGTCAAACTCCCAGGAATAATAAACGATTCTGTATTCTTTGCGCCACATATTTTCCCCTTTCTATCATCAGTGCATCAAAATTTCCTCTCGCACATTGCGCAGATAGGCGTAGATCTCCACCACATTGCCGCTGGGGTCGTACATCTGGAACAGCCGCCGTGCATCAAAGTCCGTGTCACGCAGCACCCCGGCCTCCTTATAGTCCGGGCTTTGGCTGAACCGGTCGTACAGCTTATTGACGCTGCTGGCCTCCAGACCGATCATAGACGGACCCAGGGTGCAGCCTGCCGGACGCCTGCGCAGCAGAAGCTGTGCATCGCCGGCCTGAAGCAGCAGCGCATCTGCCTGCCGCCCCAGCAGCGGAAGCCCCAGTCGGTCGCAGTAGAAGCTCTGCGCCGCCGCCAAATCATCCTCATAAAGCACGCCGGTAAAGGTGCCGGTAAACATATCCGTTTTATCCACATCGCCGCCGCTGCAGGGGCTGTCGTCCTGCAGCAGATGCACCAGATTGCCTTCGGTGTCCCGGAGGGTTACCTGCCGGGCATCCTGAGAGAGGATCTCGATGTGGGGCATTTCCTCCAAAATCCGCTCCATGCACAGAGACAGATCGGAGCACTGGGCCAAAAACTCACTGTGTCCCTGCCGGGGGGTAAAGGGGATCTGGGTGATCTCCAGCCGTCCGCTGCCCATGTAGAAGCGGTAGCCCTTCTGATCGGGGACGATGGACCAGTTATAGTTGGGCTGCAGGCCCAGTACCTCGCGGTAGAAAAAGACACCGCTGTCATAATCCTTCAGGTGCAGAATATATCTGCATTCGTGAAATGTAATATTCATGCCTTCGATCCTTTCGACTGTGATTCCCCGGCGCTTTTCCGGCGCAGGCAGGGGGCGGAGAGCGGATGGGGGTAGGGGGTGCCATTGGCCGCCGGTGCCCGCATCCGCATACCGGTGAGCTTGATGCCGATCAGCGCGGCCAGATAGGGCAGCATCTGGGTCAGCTGCGTGGCGATGCCGAAGCTCTGCAGGCGCATCCGCAGCGCCTGCATCACGCCAAACAGCAGCGTGGCAAGATAGCCGCCGACGGGAGACCACTGGCCGAACTGGTTGGCGGCAAAGGCCATAAAGCCGGACCCAGCGGACATATCATTGACAAACACATTGGCGGAGCTGAGGCACATGACAGCGCCTCCCATGCCGGCAAAAACGCCTCCCAGAAGCACCGCACGCATTCGCAGGCGGTAGACATTGATGCCCAGCGTGGCCACGGCGGCGGGGTTTTCGCCCACGGCACGAATCCGCAGGCCCCATGCGGTTCGATGCAGCAGATACTGCATAACCGCCACCGCCAGCAGACCCAGATAGATGCAGGCCGGGTAGCCGCTGAGCATGGTGCCCGCTATGGGGATGCGGGAGAGCAGGGGAATATTCACGGCCTGAAAGCCCTCCACCCACGGGGAGATGCCGGTGGTGTCCCACAGGGCGCGCATCAGCATATAGGCAAAGCCCGGGCCGAAGAGGTTGAGGCCGATGCCGATCACGATCTGCTGGCCGTTGCAGTAAATGGCCAGCACCCCCAGGATCAGCGCCAGAAATGCACCGGCGGCGCAGCCGCACAGCAGCCCTACCCAAGGGCTGCCCGTATAGTAAGAGCCCACGGCGGCGAGAAACCCGCTGAAGAGCATGGAACCCTCAATGCCGATGTTGATGACACCCGCCCGCTCGCTGATGGTACAGGCCAAGGTACCCAGTGCAATGGGTGCGGTCAGCCGGATAGCAGATGCAAAAAAGTTAGCGAATGAGATCCAAAAATCCATTATTCAGCAGCTCCTTCCTGTTTCCGGCCCCGGCCGACACATCTTTTGAGCCGCTGCCACAGGTGGCCCAGCACATTCCACACATCCGGAGAGGCTACCAGCATAACAATAAAGCCCTGGAGCACGGAGATCATCTCCGTTGTCACCTGGCTGGTCAGGCTCATGCTGATGGAGGCGGAGCGCAGCATTCCGAACAGGAAGGCGCTCAGCAGCACGCCCACAGGCGAATTCATGGCAAGGGTGGCCACGGTAATGCCGTCCCAGCCGTACCCGGGGGAGAAGCCCATGACGAAGCGCTTATATACCGCCAGGCACTGGATGGACCCGCCCAGAGCAAACAGGCCGCCGCTGATGCACATGGCGGCGATCGTCCGGCCATAGATCGGCAGTCCGGCCTGCTGCATGGCACGGGGGTTGCTGCCCATGGCCCGCAGGGAAAAGCCAAAAGGGGTTTTATACAGCATCCACGTTACAACGACTACGCAGAACAGCGCCACAAGGATGCCGTAGTTAAACTGCGTGCTGGGGAAAATGCGCGGCAAAATGCTGCCCTCGTTAACAACCACGGTCTCCGTGTTGCTGGCGCCGGGACGCTGAAAATAGCTCTTGACAATATACTCCGTCAGCAGCGCAGCGATGGAGTTCATCATAATGGTGGCCACGGACAGTGAGGTCAGGTTTCGCCCGGCAAACAGGGTGGGCAGGAGTGCCCACAGAGCACCGGCCGCAAAGCCCGCCAGCAGCGCCAGCAGCCAGCCCCACGGTGCCGGCAGCGGCACCGTCAGGCCCACAATAACGGAGGCCAGTCCGCCCACCAGCACCTGTCCCTCACCGCCGATGTTGAAAACACCGCTCTGGAAGGCCACCGCCGCACCGAGGCCGGTCATGATCAGCGGCAGCATATATGCCAGCACATTCAGAAAGCTCTTGGTGCTGCCGAAGGAGCCGGTGAGTATGCTCCAATATACCACCAGGGGATCCCGCCCGGTAAGCCGTATGGTCAGCCCGAACAGCACCAGCGCCAGAACCAACGAAAATAGCGACAATCGAATCCTTGTTTTTTTCACAGTGTCCCTCCTTGTGCAGATGATAGGTCTCTGCCGATAAGGTGCGGGGCTGAAGGCCAGACAGGCCTTCAGCC
>OGYB01000239.1_pt1 | contig 44952 bp, 34 predicted proteins | sample 1576421 | NCBI WGS metagenome assembly OGYB01 (sample SAMEA3541577, study PRJEB24748) | human gut metagenome | biome: human gut; feature: human-associated habitat; material: faeces | place: China | collected 2012
AAAAAGTATGCCGCCGGAGACAAAAAAAGCTACCGGAAAAAGTCACCCACCGGAGAAAAAACAAGCCTTCACAGCGATCTGCTGCCGAAAAATCTCATCTAAGTGAAAAAGTTGATTTCCCGACACGTTGCGGGGGATTTTTCATCCCTCCCCGGCTAAAATAGAGGGCAAAAGGAGGGAACCGCCATGATGCATCCCCGCAAAGGCGAATTTTTTTCCAGCCGTGTCCGCTATATTTCCCTGAACCAGATCCGCCCCAATCCCCAGCAGCCCCGCCGCAGCTTCGACGAGGATTCCCTGTCGGAGCTGGCGGAAAGCATCCGCAGCTACGGCATCCTCCAGCCCCTGACGGTGCGCCGTCAGGGGACAGGCTATGAGCTGGTGGCCGGAGAACGACGCCTGCGGGCCGCCGCCATGGCGGGACTGCGGGAGGTGCCGTGTCTGGTGGCGCAGGTAGGGGAGGAGGACTCGGCGCTGCTGGCGCTGATGGAGAACCTCCAGCGCCGGGATCTGGATTGCTGGGAGGAGGCGGAGGCCCTGTCCCGGCTCATCGCCCGCTACGGGCTCAGCCAGGAGGAGACCGCCCGCCGTCTGGGCCGCTCCCAGCCGGCGGTGGCCAACAAGCTGCGGCTGCTGCGGCTGCCAGACTCCGTGCGGCAGTTTTTGCAGGAAAACAATCTGACGGAGCGCCATGCACGGGCGCTGCTGCGGCTGGGGACGGAGGAGCAGCAGCTATCGGCGGCGCAGGTATTCTGCCGGCGCAGGATGAATGTGGCCGCCGCCGAGGCCTACATAGAGGAGCTGCTGCACCGCCAGCAGGTGACGCCCCCCAAGGGCCGCACCACCTACATCATCAAGGATGTCCGGCTGTTCCTCAACAGCGTGGATCGGGGCCTGCACCTGATGCGCCAGGCGGGAGTCAACGCCGACTGGGGCCGTCAGGACACCGACGAAGAGATCCTTCTGACCATCCGTATTCCCAAGCGGGTGCGGACATAATGCGACAAAGTGTATAAAAACCGGCGTCTGTAATGAAATTGTAACCTATTTTGCCCCTTTCCGTAGTATACTGCATGATAGCGCAGTGTGCGCTGCACTGTATAGTAAAGGAGGGGCTGTATGGAAGCACAGAAGCCCTTGGAGCAGGAAACGCCGGAGACCACCCCGCAGGAGGCCCCCACGGCTACCATCCCGCAGCCGGAGACTGCCTCGACCGCAAGCCCGGAGACGAACCCCATCCCGGAGGAGATGCCCGCACCGCCGGAGTCCCCGGCCAAAAAAACCGCCGGGAAGCTGGCGGCCCTCATCGGCGGCGGCATCGTGGCGGTGCTGGGTATATTCTATCTGGTTTTGTGCATCGTCTCCGCCAGCCACGGCACCATCCTCGGCCGCACCGACGTGATGGGCGTGGATATGAGCGGCCTGACCGTCCCGCAGGCGCAGGAGCGCTGGCAGCAGGAGGGACAGGCCGTATGTCAGGCGGCTCAGCTGCCCCTGACGGTGGACGGTGAGACGGTGGGACAGGTGTCCCTGTGGGAGCTGGGGGTCTCCGTGACCCCGGAGACGGCGGCCCAGCTGGCCTATGACGCCGGACACAGCGGCCATTTTCTGGAAAACGGCTGGAGCCTTCTCCGCAGTTGGTTTCGGGAGACGTCCTTGACCCCGCCGTGGACGGCGGATGACGCCGCCTTGCAGGAAAAAGCGGCGGAGCTGGCAGAGCAGCTGGATGTGGCGGCCATCGATGGCGCCTGTCGGCTGGAGCAGGGAAAAGAGGACGGCTTTTTGGTGACGGTGCCAAAGAACGGCCGCAAGATAGACCTCCCGCGGTTAACCGATGCCCTGCGGGCGGCGCTGGCCGCCGGGACGTTGGAGCCGGTGGCCTGCGCCTATGAGGTGGTGGAGGCCAAGCCCGTGGACTTCGACGCCTTCGCCGAGACCTACGCCACGGCGAAAAACGCCTCCTATAACGCCGCCGCCGATCAGGTGGAGGAGGGGACGGTGCAGGTGACCTTTGATGCCGCCGCCCAAAAGCTGGTGGCTCAGGCTCAGCCGGGACAGGAAATCACCGTTCCCGCCCAGATCCAGCAGCCCAAGGTCAGCAAGGCGGCGCTGGAGAAGGTGCTGTTCCGGGACGTGCTGGCCAGCTGCACCACCTACGTCAGCGGCGCATGGGGCCGCATCCAGAACGTCCGCAAGGCGGCCCAGAACATCTCCGGCACGGTGCTCAACTGCGGCGACCAGTTCAGCTATAACGACGCCATAGGCCCTACCACGGCGGACTACGGCTTCTACGCCGCCCCCGGCTACGTGGGGGGCAAGACGGTGGATGTCTATGGCGGCGGTGTGTGTCAGGTGTCCTCGACCCTGTACTACGCCACACTGAAGGCTGATCTGGAGATCGTCATGCGCTACTGCCACCAGTACGCCCCCGGCTATATCAAGTGGGGGTGCGACGCCACGGTATACGACGGCTTCCCGGATTTTATCTTCGCCAACAACACCGACTACCCCATCAAGATCGTCACCTATTGGAACGACAACAACGTGACGGTGGAGATCTTAGGCACCAAGGTGGATGACAGCTATGTGGAGATGGTCAGCGAGACGGTGGACGTCATCCCGTGGGAAACCGTCTATGAGGAGACGGATGAGCTGGCGCCGGGGGAGAAGCAGGAGATCCAGACCCCCTATACCGGCTATGTGGTGCAGACGTGGCGCAATGTCTATGCCGGGGACGGGAGCCTCCTCTCCAGCACCTTCGAGGCCACCAGCAACTACGAGAGCCGGGATCAGATCATCCGCATCGGCAAGGCAAAGCCCTGAGAGCCATACATACTGCCTCAAAAGCAGCAAAAGAGCCGCACCCACAGGTGCGGCTCTTTTCTTATGGAAAGCATATGGGGTGCGGCCGTTTCGCTGGAACCCCGCATTACCGGCACAGATAGGAGAACCAGCCCTCGCTCTGGCGGGTGCGGAGGATGTCCCATCCCGCTTCCCGCAGGTGCCGGGCCACCTCCTCTGCCCGGTCATCGATGATGCCGGAGCACAGGAACAGGCCGCCCTCCTTCAGGAAGGGACGTACCTGCCCGGACAGACCGATGATGACGTCCGCCACGATGTTGGCCACCACCATGTCATAGCCCCCGCCGATCTCCGCCTTCAGCTGCTGATCCGATAGCACATCGCCCCACCGGACGGTGTATCGGGAGCGGTCGATGCCGTTGAGGGCGGCGTTTTCATAGGCCACCTCCACGCACTTCTCGTCGATGTCGCAGGCGAAGGCGTGCTCCGCCCCCAGCCGCAGGGCGGCAATGGAGAGGATGCCGCTGCCGCAGCCCAGATCCAGTACCCGCTCACCGCCGTGGATGGTTTCCTCCAGCGCCGTCAGGCACAGCCGGGTGGTGGCGTGGCTGCCGGTGCCGAAGGTAAGTCCCGGATTCAGGATCAGGGGGATGCGGCCTTGCGTATTGGCCTGCTCCCACTCCGGCACCACGATGAGACGTTCCCCGATCTCCATGGGCTTATAAAACTGCTTCCAGTTGTTCTCCCAGTCGGCGTCCTCCAGATTGTTCATGGTCAGCAGCAGGGGAGCGTACTCCGGGTGCGCCGCCTTCAGCTGCGACAGGGCCATCCGCACCTGCGCCAGCCGGTGATAACCCTCCGGGTCATCGGAGAGATAGAAGGTGATGCGGCAAAGGCCCTGCTTCTCCTGCATCAGCTCCTCGTCCACATAATCCCAGTACTGGTGATTGTGCTCCAGAAAATCCCGGAAATCCCCCTCGTCATCAATGACCAGCCCCGTGATGCCCTGCTCCTCCAGCAGCTGCGACACCGGGTCCAGCCCCGCCGGGGAGGTGTCCAGCTTCAATTCCAGCCACTTCATGCCTTACCGCTCCGTTCCCACGAAGAACAGGCCCATGGTGTTGGGGCCGGTGTGGCTGCCGATGACCGGCCCGATGTAGTGGATGCGGATATCCGTGGTGCCGAAGCGGCGCTGAATCTCCGCCGCCACCTGCTTGGCCTCTTCCTCACAGTCGGCGTGGCAGATGAACATGGTCTGCTTCTCCGGCTCGATAGCCAGCCGCTCGATGGCGTCCAGCAGGGCCTTGAGACTGGCCTTGCGGCCACGGGCCTTGCCCACCAGGGTCAGGCGGCCCTCGTTATCCGTATGCATCACCGGCTTGATGGAGAGCATGGTACCCACCAGCGCCGTGGCGGCGGAGACCCGGCCGCCACGCTTCAGGAAGTTCAGGTCGTCCACGGTGAACCAGTGGCAGACGTGGAGCTTGTTGTCCTCCACCCAATCCCCCAGCTGGCTGAGGGTCAGACCCTCCTTCTTCTTCTGAGCCGCCAGATACACCAGCAGCCCCTGCCCACGGGAGGCGCTGAGGGTGTCGATGACCCGGATGGTGCGCTCCGGGAAGTCCGGAGCCACGTTCTCCGCAGCGATCACGGCGGACTGATAGGTGGTGGACAGCGCCGACGAGAAGCACAGGCACAGAATATCCTGTCCCCGGCCCAGCACGGCCCGCATGGCGTCCTCGAACTGACCCACGTTGGCGGCGGCAGTGGTAGAGGTCTTGCCGGCCCGCAGGCGCTTATAAAACTCCTCATTGGTGATGTAGCGGCCGTCCAGCGTGTTGGGGTATTCCTCCCCGTCCATGGTCATGGTCAGGGGCAGCACCTCCAGCTCCAACTCACGGGCCATCTGGTCGGTGAGGTCGCAGCAGCTGTCGGTCATGATGATGTAATCCTGCATGGGTAGCTCCTCCTTTGGGTGGTTGATGAAACGGGGCAGCGCCCCGGATGGGATGATGGGATGAATCTAATATATCATATCAGGATAGACGAAAAAAGTGTCGGAATAGAATTTACAACTTGTTCATAAATTATTTTCCCACGCAGAAGCGGGAGAAGATGGTCTGCACCAGATCCTCTCGGATGCGCTTACCGTTCAGCTCTCCCAGTGCCTCCAGTGCCGCCTCGGCGTCGGTGAGAACGGCGTCGGGGGTCATGCCGTCCTCCAGCGCCCTGCGGGCGGAGCGGACAGCCTCCAGACTGCGGGCCACGGCGTCGGCCTGCCGGGCGTTGGTGAGAAGCTCCCCTTGGGCCTGTCTCCCGGCGGGATACAGGGCCTCCACGGCCCGGCACAGGGCGTCCACGCCTTCTCCCGTGGCGGCGGACAGGGGATAGACCTGCCCGAAGCGCTGCACCAGCGCCGCCGGTTCCACCCCGGCGGGGAGGTCCGTCTTGTTGACGATGACCAGCTGCCGGGGAACGGCGGCAGCGGTGGCGATGGCGTCCTCGTCCTCCGCCGTCAGGGGCCGGGAGCCGTCCAGCACCAGCAGAGCCAGCGCCGCCTGCCGGGCGGCATCACGGGTGCGCTGTACCCCCAGCCGCTCCACGGCGTCTCCGGTGTCCCGCAGGCCGGCGGTGTCGCACAGACGCAGCAGCACATGGCCCACCTGTACCTTCTCCTCTACGGTATCCCGTGTGGTACCGGCCACGTCGGTGACGATGGCCCGGTCGTAGCCCAGCAGGGCGTTGAGCAGGGAGGACTTCCCGGCGTTGGGCTTGCCTAAAATCACCGCCGGGACGCCCTGCCGCAGCAGCTGTCCCCGGCGGAAGGTGGCCAGCAGCGCCTCCAGTGCCGTCTCGCTGCGGGTGAGGGTCTGGGCCAGCTGACCTTGGGTCAGGGGATCGATGTCCTCGTCGGGGTAGTCCACCACGGCATAGAACCGGGATACTACCTCCATAAGCCCGTCATAGATCTCCCCCACGCCCCGGCTGAGACGGCCCTCCAGCTGCCCCACGGCATTGTGGGCGGCGGCGGGGGATTCGGCATCGATGAGGTCCGCCACGGCCTCCGCCTGAATGAGGTCCATCCGCCCGTTGAGGAAGGCCCGCTGGGTGAACTCGCCGCCCTTGGCCTGTCGGGCGCCTTGGGCGAACAGGGCGTCCAGTCCCTCATTCAGCACCACCGGAGAGCCGTGGCAGTGGATCTCGGCGCAGTCCTCCCCGGTGTAGCTGTGGGGGCCGGGGAACAGAACCGCCAGAGCGCTGTCTATGATGCGTCCCTGCCGGTCGTGTAGGTCTCCCAGTACCATCCGCCGGGGCGCTTGTCCGCTGATGGGGCCGCCGTGGGCGGGGGAGAATACGACGTCCAGGATACGCCGGGTGGCCGGGCCGGACAGCCGCAGGATGCCGATGGCGGAGGGCAGCTGCGGTGTGGCGATGGCGGCAATGGTATCGGGCATGGGAGTCACTCCTTTTGGGGGGATGTTTCATGGTATGATGTATGGCATTATACCATGAACGCCCGAAAAAACCAAGCTGTTTTGCAAAGAGAGAGGGCCATGCCCTGCGGCATGGCCCCAAGCCCGCCCCCCAAAAGGGGGGACACTTTCGTCAACGGGGCGGAAGGGTGTGTGCGGGAAACCCGGAAGGGTGTCCTGCACGAGGATGATCCCCATTTTTCAGAACTTTTTGAAGCTCTGAAAAAAGCTTCAGCCTGTCGAAAAAGCTTTTTCGACAGGCTGAGGGCCATGCCCTGCGGCATGGCCCCGGAGAAAACGCTGAGGAAAAAGGTCACTTATGTTGAGGAGAGGGATCACTTACGTTTGAGGAGAAGTAGGAGTCACAGCAGCTTCACTGCCGCTGTCAGCAGGCACAGGCCCAAAGCCAGCGCCAGAGTGCTCAGACGGTTTTTCAGCCGATGAGACATGGAGAAAATCACTCCGCCAGAACCTTGCCCATGGCCCGGCAGGCCTCCAGTACGGTGTCATCCGGCGTTTCACAGCAGATGACGCTCTCGCACACCAGATTGATGCCTGCGTCGTCACAGTCCTTCTCCCAGTCACGCATCCACTGACCGTCGCCCCAGCCGTAGGAGCCGAACAGGCCCACGCTCTTGCCGCCCAGACGGTTCTTGCAGCCGGAGAACATGGGCTCGAACTCGCACTCCTCCAGCACCTCGGAGCCCATAGCGGGGCAGCCGAAGGCGATGGCATCCATACCGGCCAGAGCGCCGACATCCACGGCGTCGGGAGTCAGCAGCACCGCCTCGGCACCGGCCTCCTTCATGCCCTCCAGCACCGCCTGAGCCATGGCCTCCGTGTTACCAGTGCTGCTCCAATACACTACTGCAGTCTTTTTCATGATGGTTTCGTTCCTTTCTCTGTTGAAAAATATGTCACACGGCCAGCTGCGCCAGTCCGGAGCCCGCCCGCCACAGGGCGCAGCACCGGTCGGTGCAGCGCTTATACTGACGGAACAGCTCCTTGGCCCGCTCCTCGTCGCCATAGACCTTCCACAGTCCGGCACACTTGAAGCGGCAGGCCTTGTTCTCAATGAAGCCCCGCACATCCTCCGGAGGATAGCTGAGGAACAGCCCGATCTCGTGGGGGAATTCGTCATTTTCCCGCAGACGGCGGATGAGACAGGCCACGCACTGCCCGGCGCTGTGACATGGGTACCCGGACTCCTCCAGCAGGCGCACGGCCTCGGCATCCTCCAGATCCTGCCGCAGGCGGCTGGGCCGGTAGAGGTACAGCAGCGCACGGCCGCCGTCAAAGCGAAGGGGCAGCAGACACAGGCCCTTGCCCGCCAGCAGACGGTTGATGCGCCGCACCTCCTGCCGCAGCTCCTCCGGGGAGTCGCAGGGACAGGAGAACAGGCTGCCGGTCTTGATCCCGGCCAGAGTAGGGGCGCACTGACGTACCACAAGCTCCTCAGACATGATGTAAGCCCTCCTTATCCGGCGTGCTTTTCCAGAATGTTCCGTAGAGCGGACAGGGAGCTGGTGTGACAGCGCTCGATGACCGTGTCGCAGCTCTTCAGCTCCCGCAGGGCGCTCTGGACCATTTTGTGGGACATGGTGCTGGTGAAGAAAATGGTCAGATCCGGGTCGCCCAGCTTGTTTTTCAGGCCGCCCACAGGCTTGATGAAAACCTTGGCCCGACAGCGGTAGGACTGACACAGATCCATATAGCGGCGCTCCATACACTCGTTGCCGCCCAGAATGACAATGCTCATAGGTGTTCCTTTCTTATCATGGCTTCCCGGCCGGCAAATATGCAGCGGGGAAATGGCTGGTTGATTTCGATCGCCTGATTCGTGGTTCTGCGATGTTCTGATACTCTAATGATCCGGCTGGTTAGATATCTCTAACTTGATGGTAGTTTAACATCTCTAACTGCGCTTGTCAACCCCTTTTTTCAAATTTTACCTACCACGCAGGTGGGGAAGAGGATGTTTCGCCCGTGAGGGGGAGATTTCCGGCGTTTGCACGCCGCCGGAGGCAAAACAGAAAAACTGCCGGCAAAAAGCATCCCGCCGGAGACAAACAGCAGGCACGCAGGAACCACCCTGCGTGCCTGCTCTATATACTTCATAAGGCTGTCCCACCGCTGTGGTCAACTCTCCATCATCAGCTGAATGATCTGCTTGTCCGTCTGCGCCATGCCCAGCCGGGCCAGCCGACCCACGTTGGCGATGGTGTTCTCCACGCCCTTTTTCACGATGCCGTCTCCGCCAAAGAACTGGTTGCCGCTGCGATACATGGCCAGCCCCAGCAGCCCGGCATCCACGGCAGCGGCGATCTTGGCGGCGCAGCTGGCCTTGGCCCCGTCGCAGATGATGCCGGAATCCATGGCTACGGTATTGACCACCGTGTGGGCCACGGTGTCGTAATCTCCGCCCTGCAGATACGCCAGCCCTGCGGCGGCGCCGCATCCGGCGCTGACGGCCCCGCAGTAGGCGGACAGCCGACCGATGCCGGTTTTCAGGTGGATGGTCACCAGATTCGCCACTGCCAGCGCCCGCAGCAGCTCCTCATGACTGCGGCCCGTGGCACGGGCGCAGACGATCACCGGCACACTGGAGGTGATGCCCTGATTGCCGCTGCCGGAGTTGATGACCACCGGCATCTCGCACCCGTTCATCCGGGCATCGCTGGCTGCGGCGGCGTAGGCCCGCATCCGATAGGACAGATCCTCCTCATGCCCCCGCAGCAGGGTCTTGCCGATGTTGGCCCCGTAATCGTGGCGCAGGCCCTCCTCAGCGATGGCCATGTTACACCGGATCTGCTGCTCCAGCACCTCCTCCACGTCCTCCGTGGAAAGACAGTCGGCAAAGGCCACGATGCCCTCCACCGTCAGGCAGCTGCGGTCCGTGAGACTGCCGGAGCCCTCGGAGATCTCCCGCTCCAGCAGTACCTGACCGCCCCGCCGGACGGATACCACGTTGGTGTGGTGGCCCACAAGGCGCACCTGAGCGCTGTCCGGGCCGTGAAAAACCGTCACCTGAATGTCGAAGATATAGGGCGTGTCGGCGTGGCGTACCTCCACCGGCACGACCTTCAGGAAGGGAGAGATGGCGGCGCTCTGCGCCTCCGTCATGCCGGAGAGCACCTCCAGCTGGGCCTCGGCGTCTCCGGCCACAATGCCCGCCGCCGCAGCCGCAGGGATGCCCCGCAGCCCGCCGGTATGGGGGACCACCACGCTTTTGACGTTCTTGATGATGTTGCCGCTGACCTCCACCAGCACCCGATCCGGCAGTGCGCCCAGCACGCTGCGGGCCTTGGCGGCGGCGTAGGCGATGGCGATGGGCTCGGTGCAGCCGGTGGCGGGGCGCAGCTCCTCCCGGAGGATCTGCACATACTGCCGGTAGCACGCATCGTGTCGTTCCATACGATCCCTCCTGCTCTTTTTTATCCATCTTACCGTATCCCCGCCGGGAAGTCAATCTTTGTCCACAAATAGCGCACAAATTGCAAAGCACGCAGGCCCATGCGGGACCTGCGTGCCTGTATTGTGCTTATTGCTCCAACAGCGCCTCCAGCTGCAAAAGCAGCTCCAGCGCGCTGTGGAAGGAGAAAACGGCGCCGCCCTTCAGGTCACGGAGCTGCCCCTGCCAGCTGTAATGCTGGCGCAGCCGGACCTCCAGCTCCACATCGGCGGGGGCCGCCGCAGCGGAGGGCTTTTCCGGCACGGGACTGTCGGTGGCGGTGTTCATCCACTCCTCCAGCAGGACGATGAGCCGGGCCAGACTGGTGAACTCCGCCCGGCAGCCCAGAGCGGCGCTGTACACATAGCCGCAAAAGCCGTTCTCCCGGTTCTGGAGCGTCAGGCGAAAGGCCCCCAGACCCGGCGCAATGCTTCGGTTTTCTTGCATGGAGCGATCCATCCTTTCTGAAATCGGCGGCGGAGCCGTCCGGTGGGGTGTCAGTCTTTGGGTTCGGCCAGATGGACCATGCCCCGCAGATCGATGGCCCGAGTCCGAAAGACGGCGCTGCTTTGGGCAAAACGCTGGTGCATCGCCTGCTGGAGCCGCTGAGCGATGGCGCTATGGGTCTCCGACCCGGCGCCCGGCAGCAGTACCCAGTATTGCCCGGCGCCAATCTGAGTGAAGGGGTCGCCGGAGCGCAGGCAGCCCTGCAGGATCAGCTTCATCTGCTGCATATAGACGGCATTTTTCTCCGGCTGCGCCTCCCAGCCCTCCAGACACAGCATCAGCAGCTGGGCCTTCAGGTCGGGGTCACGGCGCATGGAACGCAGGTACAGCAGCACGATCTCCCGAAAGGTGCCGTTGTCGCAGGCCAGCGCCCTGCTCTCGCCGTCACCGGCCAGCAGGAAGGTCTCCAGAGCCGCCGGCCCCATGCCGCCGCCGTACAGTTCCTGCGAGGCGGTGAGGCGGGCGGCCTCCAGCTCCGGGGAGGGGGTTAGGCCGTAGCTCTCCTGATACAGCTTTTGCAGGGCCTCGTAGTGATCCAGCGCCTGCTGGGCCTGATGGCTGCGGGTGAGATTCTGCATCAGCAGCAGATTGAACTCCTCCGACAGAGGGTCCAGATGCACCGCTTGGGCGCACAGGGCCGCCGCCTCGGCGTACTCCTGAGTCCTCATCAGCTCTTGCACCAGTCTGCGGAACAGCCGCACGAACAGGGAGCGATAGTAGGCGTGGAGATCGGCACACCACAGTTCGTCGGCCGCATCCGGCAGAAAATCCCCCTGATACAGATCGGCGGCCTCCCGGCCCAGTGTCCGGAGCTCCTCCGGGTCGGAGGTCTCCAGCGCCCGGCGGGCCAGATCCTCAAAGACATCCACGTCCAGCCATGTATCGGTCCCGGGAACCCAGCGGTACAGGCCGTTTTCGTAGCGAATCATGCCCTTGGTGTCGGAAAAGTCCAGTGTAGCCATGGCATTACGTGCCCGGCTGGCGTTATTTTGCAGAGTGCTGGCGGGATTGTTGCCGCTGCCGTCGGGCCACAGAAGGTCGATGAGCTCCTGAGCGGGGATGCCCCGATCCCGGTGCAGGATCAGGTAGGCCACCAGCGTCCACAGCCGCCCGGAACGGCCGGCGAGACTGACCATCCGGGGCTCCTTCATGCCGGTCTGCTGCAGGGCAAACCGCCCCAGCATCGTGGCCCGGATGTGTGCGATCTCTCTCATAATCAGCCTCCTCTATAGGGGTGCGGTGCTCTGTCCCGGCCCCACGCTGCGATTATATCATAGCGGGACAAGGGCGGATCTGCATCCGTCCTTGTCCATTGATGGTACGATCACTATATCACAATTCAAACCGCTTGTCACTCGAAAATTTTGGGCCTTGTGCGCTGGGATGCACGACTGCCCGGCGTATACAAGGGGATAAAAAGCCGGGGAAGCTGCCCGCAGGCAGCTTCCTCGGTGAATGAGTCAGCCAGTGATTGTTTGTTACCGGCTGCGCTTTTTGCGGGAGGGAATGACCGTCACAGCCATACCGGAGACGGCCAGCAGGGCCAGCCACAGCACCAGAGTGCTGCTGTCGCCGGTGGCGGGCTTGCCGGGAGTGGTAGGCTCCTCAGCGCCGCAGCGGCTGCACTTGCCATCCTTGTAGTCGTGGCCCAGAGCGGGGATGACCTCCGTCTTGGTATCGGTGTAGTCCTTACCATCGAAGGTGACCTTGGCGGTGTAGGTGCGAACGCCGGTCGACTCGCAGGTGGCCTCGGTGGTCACCTCATTGGTGACGGTTGCGTTCACCGTCTTCACATGGGAAGTATCATTGCCACAAGTGAAGGTGGCAGAAGCGGTGAAATCATCGTTCCACTTCCACACCGGGGCGCCATAGGCATGACCGGTGGCGGGGATGACCTCCGTCTTGGTATCGGTGTACTCCTTGCCCTCGAAGGTGACCTTGGCGGTGTAGGTGCGAACGCCGTCCGTCTCGCAGGTGGCCTCGGTGGTCACGGCGTTGGTGACGGTGGCTGTCACGTTCTCCACGTGAGCGGCGTTGTTGGCGCAGGTGAAGGTGGCGGTGGCCTTGAAATCATCCGTCCAGCTCCACACCGGGGCGCCATAGGCGTGACCGTTGGCACAGGGGTCCTCATCACCGGTGACCAGCTTCACGTTATCCACGGCGAACATACCGTCGCTATCAGTGTACTGGGCATAGGTCTTGTAGAAATGGAAGGCAAACTGTACGTTGCTGGTGAGATAGGCGGCGGGTACTTCGATTTCCGCCGTACCCTTAAACCAGTAGCCGCCGGTAGCATCCAGATCGGCAGCATTCCAGATGGTGGTCCAAGTCTGGCCGCCGTCGATGGTGGCCTCCACCGTGAACTTGGCAATGTCGTTCTGAATCATGTACTTGAACAGCAGATAATCGAAGGACAGAGTAGGCGTCTTGCCGGCGAGATCCACCACCGGGGAGATCAGATACTCATTCTGCTTCTTGCCGCTGCCGGCAGCCATGGGCTGCACCTCGCCGATGCCGTAACCCTCATACTCATAGTAGTCGAAGTCGATACGGGCCTGATGGGTGGTGTTCAGATTCCGGTTGGTACCGACATGCCATGTGCAGCCGGTGTTCTCCGCCTGCACCGTCCAGCCGTGTCCGGGGAACTCGTCCTGCTCAAAGTCGTTGTCGAACTCCACGCCCGTGGCGGTCTTGTTGAAGGACACGGTGATGGTGTGGTTGGCCTTCACCTCGTCGAAGGTGTAAGTCTCCACAGCGCCCACGCTGTTGCCGTCCACCAGCACGTCAGCGATCTCATAGCCGTTGTCGGCGGTGATGGCGAAGGTCTGGGAGGCACCCTCCTTCACGGAGACGTCACCATTGGGGGTGATAGAGCCGCCCTCACCGGCAGTTGCGGTGATGGTGTACTTCTGGGCAGCCTCGCCGGTCTCCACAGCCATCAGCTTCACATTGTCGATGGCCAGCTGGCCGATAGTGTCCTCATTGGGATGGACATAGCGGAAGGCAAACTGGACACCGGCCACATTGTACTCGGCGGGCACGGGAACCTCTGCGCTGCCGGAAATGATGTAGTTGCTGGCCTGCTGGCCGGTATAGCTGTCTTGGAAGTTCCAGATCGCATTCCACGTCTTTCCGCCGTCGGTAGAAACTTCCACCGTAGCAGTGAAGGTCTTGTTCTTGATGCCGTACTCGCCGTAGGCGAAGTCGAAGGTCAGAACGCCGTCACGGGTGGCGGAGAGGTCCACAACAGGGGAGATCAGGTACTCATCCTGTGCACCATCCCAGTCGTTGGTGATGTAAGCGTGCTTGGAATCATTGCCCTCGCTCTTCCAGTTGTAGTAGGTATACTGCTTCCATGTGCTGTTGGTATCCTGCCCCTTCACCGTCCAACCGTGGAAGGGGAACTTGTCGCCGCTGACGCTCTCGAAATCGTTCTCGAACATCACCTGCGGCACATCGGGGATGGCCTCGAAGTCCGCCGTCACGGCGTAGTTCTGATCCATGGTCAGGGCGTAGGTGTTGTCGGTGACCTCCACCTTGCGGCCATTGACCTTGACGGAAGCCAGCTGATAGCCCTCATCCGGCACGAAGGTCACGTTCACGGTCTCGCCGGTGGCGACCTTGGTCTGGCCCGCAGGCTGAACCGCACCGCCCTCGCCGGCCACGGTGGTCAGCACGCTGAAGATGGCGATCTCCCCACCGGCCTGTGCCTTCTGGAAGGTGGCGGAGATGGTGTGATCCGTACCCACACGCTCGAAGGTGTAGTAGGCGATGGGACCCAGATCGATGCCGTCCACCACCACATTGGCCACCTCGTAGCCCGTGGCAGGTACCACGTTAAAGGTCTTGCTGGTTCCCTTCTTCACCAGAGTGGTACCGGTGGGGTCGATGGCGCCGCCCTCACCGGAGGTGGCCGTCACGGCGATATAGTCCTCACGGACATCGGCGTACAGCTGGACATTATCCACGGAGATCTGGGCGCCGCCCTTACCGGTGTAGACAAAGGCGAAACGCAGGTCGTCGCAATTCTGGAACTTTTCGGGGATGGTGACCTTGGCCTGCGTGGCAGCCCAAGCGGTAAAGGCCCCGGCATCCTTCTGCAGGTTCCAGACCTCCTCCCAGGTCTGACCGTCGGCAGAAGCCATGACCTGCAGGTTGCAGCGCTTGTAGTCCACGGTATAGACAGGGGTGGTGTAGAAGTTGAAGATCATGTGGACATCCGTCTCCACACCACTGATGTCGGTGGCACGGGAATACAGCCACTCGTTCTGCTGGAAGTCATCGTCGGCATCCACGGTGGCGGTGTAGTCCACGTCACGATACCACGTGTTGATGGAAGCACCTTTGGACTCCATGCTCCAATCGGCAGGCAGCCAATCGTTGTCGAAGGTCTCGGTCCACAGCACGTTGGTGGGCTTCACGATGCCATAATCGTCGCTGTTGCCGGGCACCTTCACGGTGTAGGTCTTGGAGTTGCCGGCGTAGTCGTGAACGATCATGCCGAAGGTCTCGCCCATACCGGTGACGTCATACTCCTTGACGTGGCTGGTGAGGCCCGGCGTGGTCTCGGAGAAGCCCTGGATCCCGTACAGCAGATCGCTGTTGCGGAGATTATAGAACACGATGGCCGAGACATACTGGTTGTCGCTGACATCCAGACTCAGATAGTAGCGGCCCTCGGCCTCGGTGACCTTCAGGTCGCTGGCATGGGGATCCTCATTATCGATGGTGATGGGGAAGGACCAGCTGTTCTTCAGGTTCTTGGTGCCGCCGTCGCCATAGGGCAGGGTAGCCTCAATGGTCACGGTAGCCTTGGTGTTGTTGGGCAGCTTGGAGTTGTTCTTGGCGGTGCCGTACCATGCGTCGATACCGGTATAATCGGCATTCACACCGGCGGGCACGATGCGGTAGTAGTCGTAGCTGTAGATGGACTTATTGACGTAGTCGCAGGTCTTTTCCAGATACACCTCGTCGGTTTTCTGATCGGTGATGGTGTACTTCAGCGTCTTGGTATTGCGCAGCAGGCCGGTGTAGATGCCGGTGAGGCTGTCCATCATGTCATTGCTGTTGTCGGGGGAAATGGCGTTGTGATCGGCAAAATAGGGCACATTGGCGTAGTTGTTGTCGCCCAGATAGGTGTCGATCTGACCCTCGGCAGAGGTGGTGAAGGCGGTGTTCATGTAGGCCTGTGCCTTGCTCTCGGTGCCGTCCAGCGTCTCCCAGTAATCGGTGGAATCGATGATGGGAGCCTTGGTCCAGTCGCCGTAGAAGGCCAGATAGGGGATACCCAGATCAATGGCAGCCTCCAGCTTGCCGCCGTCAGCGGCCACCTGCTTCAGGGTCACGAAGCCCTCCACATAGGCGCCGTTCTCGAAGTTCTTCAGTTCCTCCTTGGCGTTGGTGAGGGTCACGGTGACAGTGACCTCCTGCTCGCTGCCTGCGGGGACCGCCACACGGTTATCCTTGCAGTTGGTGGTGAAGGTGTGGCTCAGCGCCACAGCCGTCTCACTGCTGGTGAGGAAGGCCTCGTTGTCGCTGTTGGTATAAGTCGCCGTCCCGTCGGTAAGGACGATGGGCTGGATATCGTAGTACAGGGTGTCCTTACCGGTGTTGTGGACCTTGAAGGTCATGGTGTAGACGCCCTTCTCTGCGGGATCGTCGCCCAGCTCCAGCTTGGGCCGGATCATACCGTCCACAGTGAGGTAGCCCTCGGTCTTGACGGCGTCATTGATGTTGATGAGACCTGCGCCCTGCTTGCGGGGAGAATAGGGCTGGCCGTTGGAATCGTAAATGATGCTGGCGGTGCTCATCAGCAGGGTATCGACCATGTGCTTGCGCTGGGTGGCGTCGGTCATGCCACGGGCCTTCAGGGCCTGCTGCACGATGGCCATAGCGCCTGCCGCATGGGGGGAAGCCATGGACGTACCGTCCATGCTCTCATAGGCGTTGCCGGGTACGGCGGCATAGATGCCTGCGCCGGGCGCAGTGATCTCCGGCTTCAGGGTCAGCTCCGTGGTGGCGCCCCAGGAGGAGAAGTCCGCCATACCATAGGTGGGGGAAGCCACCAGCTTGTCGGCGGCGCCCACGGTCAGGACCTTGTTCTCCTGCGCCTTCAGATACTCACCGGCCTCCTGAGAGATAAACGCACAGGGCATCTTCCAGTCGGTGATGGACATATACAGCATACCGGGAACGTTGTTGTACACCAGCATGGCGATGGCGCCATGTGCATAGGCGCTGCGCTCCTTCTGCTCGTAGTACATACCGCCGCCGCGCTGCACCAGCGCCACCTTGCCGGAGACGTCGATGCCCTCATAGTCGTCCTCCGTGCCGTAGCCGGGCACCACGGCATACTCCAGCTCGCCCTTCTTGGCCAGCTCCCGGAAGATCTTGGCGTTCTCGTCGGTGCTGATGGTGCCGCTGTCCTGATAGGCGAAGTCACGGCCGCCCACGGTGATGTAGGGGCTCTTGACCTTGCTGTTGGACACGGCAGCCACGGACATGGACTCACCGTAGGTGGACGGCTCGCTGATCAGGCCGTAGTCGGGGTTGCTGGCCAGCGCCTTGTTGCCGAAGGCATCGCCGTAAGCAGCGCTGTAAGCGTTACCGGCAGCCACAGCCAGAGACATACCGCTCTCGCCGGCCCGCTTAAAGACGTTCAGCAGGCTCTCGGTGAACTCGTCGGGATTCTCATAGTCGATGTAGCCGGCGTCGGAGCCGAGGCTCAGGTTGGCCACATCCACGCCCAGCAGCATACAATCCTCCAGAGCGGACAGGATGTCGGCGTAGGAAGCGCTGCCGCTGGAGTTAAAGACGTTCATGTTGGCGATCTGGGCGTCCGGGGCCACACCCTGCACGTCCGCATTGATGCCGGTGCAGCCGGCAGCAGTGGAGGCCACATGGGTGCCGTGGCTGCTCTTGGTGCCGGGGGCGCCGTCGGTGTCCTTATCGCCATAATCGAACTGGAAGGGGAATTTGGCGCTCTTATAGACGGAAGAAACGCTGAGGCCCTTCACAAAGCCCTCGGCCTGGAAGTCGTACTGGGACAGCAGACCCTTCACGTCATCCTGCGTCAGGGCAGGGCTGGCGGGAGCCTTGCTGAAGATCTGGTGGTCCATGTCCACGCCGGTATCCAGAATGGCGATCAGCATCCCCTCGCCGGTGAAGCCCGTCTCGTTGGCCAGACCGCCGCCGATCATCCGGGTGCTGTTGGCGGTGTCAGGCAGCAGGCTGAAGGTGGGGGACAGGAACACGGACTCTACGCAGTCCAGCTCCTTCAGAGCCTTATACTGGCCGTAGGTCACGGTGGCGGAGAAGCCGTTGAGCAGCGTCGTATACTGACGCTGCGGCTCCACCGTCTCCCCGATGGCACGGGACATGGTGGCCGCAGCCTTCTCCTGCTTCTGCAGCAGGGACTGCACCTGGGCCTGAGCCGTAGGCTTGGCCACGGAGTCGTCCACCACCACAATGATCTCCACAGAGTCACTGTCCTCATGGGTGGGCTTAGCCTCCATGCTCAGGGTCTCGTCTTTGGTCTTTGCGCCCCGCAGCAGCTGGGTGGTGACATTGTTGGCAATGTCCTCCACCGAAGTCTCCTCCATGGTGGCGTTCACCACGTGGGAGTCCTCCGAGGCCGCAAAGGCGGTGTAGGGCAAGGCAGACACCAGCAGTACCAGTGTCAGCAGCCATGCACCGATCCGTTTGCAGACTGTCATCTCTCATGATCCTCCTGTAATGGATTTTGTCGGGAAAAGTGTCAGCTTCTCCCAATATATAGGTTGAATTATAACACCTACCGTCCCAGTATGGCAAGATAATTTTTCTCTATTTGGGAAATTTTTTCAAAAGTGAGTTTCGCGTGACGAAGTTTTTTCCCTGAATATCGCTTGTTTTCCAGATATGTACTTTCTGCCATCATCTGTTCTTACGACCGGGACATTTTGTCATTTTCTGACAAAATGTCTCCCTGCCGTTCCCTCTTCCGGCGGCATACCTTCCCGGCCCGCTTTTGTCCCCGGCGGACAGCTTTCTGCTGATCGCCCCTTTTCTATAGGGAACGTGCCTCCGCCGGCCCACTGTTCCCAGCAGCAGTTCTTTTTTATGTCTCCAACGGGTGACTTTCTTTCAATAGCGAAAGAAAGTCACCAAAGAACGCCAGCAGAAACCAATGGTTTCTGCACTTCCTTTGCCGTTTGCAAGAGTTGTATCCTAAATCCCGCCGAAGCAGGGAATCGACTTCCCCCTACTCACGCTGCCGCTACATTGGGCAGTTGAAGGGGCTTACTGTTCTATCGTGGGAGTCCGTACTCCCGAAATACTTTCTTCACCTGAGCCGGGAGCGGCAGCGGGTCTGTTGCTAAGTCAATTCCCTTTACGGCCCATAACAAATAAGGCTCTTGAAGGGAAAGAAAATCCAAAAACCATCGGTTTCAAACGGAAATCACCGAATCGCCGCCTGTGGCGGATGAAGCGAGGTGGTTTCGAGGAAGTGTCCCGGTTTCCATGCCACAACGTGGCTGGAGATCGGCTGACACGACGGGGTAGATTTTCTGCCGCTATTGGCAGAAAGCTACCCACCGGAGACAAAATATAAAAAACGCCCCAACAAAATAGTAGCCCCTCCGCCTTGCGGTGGAGGGGCTGTAATTTCATAAGCTGCTTTCCAAGAGGAGCTTACTCCTGATCGCAGTTGGGGCAGTGGCCATTCTCATCCAGATGAGCGCCGCAGCGGGTGCAGAAGCTGGGCGCCACGGGAGCCGCCTGCTCAGCGGGCTGGAAGGGAGTCGACCGCTGGGCGGGAGCCGCAGGAGCTGCGGGCGTGGCCGGAGCAGCGGGCTTAGCGGGCTGGGTACGGTGCAGCTCCGGCACGGCGAACAGGTCGGCGTCGGCGCTGCGCTCGTTCTGGTTTTTCAGCTTGCGGTTGATGGAGATGACGTTCTTCAGCAGCAGGACCGCCATCATCAGCAGCTCATAGCACAGACGCACCGCAATGGGGCCCAGCACCATCAGCAGGATGCCGTAGCCGCCCAGCCAGTGACGGCCGGTCCAAGTCTCCGGAGCCATGAACAGCATGAAGAAGCCGCACAGAATGACGTAGGCCGTCACGAAGATGTACAGAGCCTGCAGGATCTTCTCCACGATCAGGAACTTAAAGTTCACAGCGTCGTGGAGGAACTTGCCGAAGCGGCCCAGCTTCTCCCGCTTTCTCTCCGGTACGATCATCACAAAAGCTACCACCGTAGCGGCGATAGCGAGGATCGTGGCGATGATGCCGAAAGCACCCGGGTTGATGTTCAGATAGTTCATAGCTACCATCCTTTCGTTTCATATGATTTTCTCTGTTGCCCTTCGTCGAAAGCTGTCGAAGTGCGGGAGTATCGTATCACGAAAGGGGAAGCTTGTCAACATCCGACCAAAGTGGACAGAAGCAGGACGGATATCCACTTGACAAATGGTCCCAAAATGGGTATATTATGTACCAGTCAAGTGAACATCTTCCACCTTGGGGGAGTAATTCCACTTCGCAGCCTGCGGAGTGAGGCAGTTTCGTCAAACCGGCGTTCAGGCGCCCGGACTGCTTTGAAAGAATGAGACTCATGCGTGGGCTTCGGCCTGCGCATGAGTTTTTTTGTTACGCCGGGTGGGTAAAATGGAGATGGGGGGAGGACCCCCGAAGAAGGAGTGGTTGGATGCAAAAGGAATACACCCAAACAAAGGAACAGGTGCTGGAGGGTCTGCGGACGGATCGGCAGGGCCTTTCGGCGCAGGAGGCGGAGAAGCGCCTTCGGGAGCACGGAGAGAACCGTCTGAAGGAGGCGGAGAAGCTGACCTTGTTTCAGCGGTTCGTGCAGCAGCTGAAGGACCCCATGCTGCTGATCCTGCTGGCGGCGGCAGCGGTGTCCGCCGTGACCAATATCCTGTCCCACGAGAGCTTTACGGAGGTCATCATCATCCTGCTGGTGGTGCTGCTGAACGCCATTCTGGGTGTGGTGCAGGAGAGCAAGGCGGAGGCCGCCATTGAAGCCCTCCAGACCATGACCGCCGCCACCTGCAAGGTACTGCGGGACGGGCAGCAGGTGACCATGGAGAGCCGCCTGCTGGTACCCGGCGACGTGGTGCTGCTGGAGGCGGGCGACGCCGTCCCGGCGGACGGGCGCATTTTGGAGAGCGCCTCCATGAAGATCGAGGAGGCAGCCCTCACCGGCGAGAGTGTCCCCGTCAGCAAGTTTACGGAGCCCCTCGCCGGGGAACAAGTGTCGCTGGGCGACCGGAAGAACATGGCCTACATGGGCTCGGCGGTGGTATACGGCCGGGGCCGCATGGTGGTCACCGCCACGGGCATGGACACGGAGATGGGCAAGATCGCCGGTGTGCTGGCCCAGACGGAGCAGGAGGAGACGCCCCTGCAGCGCAAGCTGACCCAGCTGGGCAGCACCCTGTCCAAGATGGTGCTGGCCATCTGCGTGTTCATCTTTGTATTTGACCTGCTGGTGGCGGGTTCCCTGACGCTGGAGAGCGTGTTGGAGACCTTCATGGTGGCAGTGTCGCTGGCGGTGGCCGCCATTCCGGAGGGCCTTGCCACGGTGGTAACGGTGGTGCTCTCCATCGGTGTCACCAAGATGAGCCAGCACAACGCTGTGATCCGCCGCCTGACGGCAGTGGAGACGCTGGGCTGCACGCAGGTCATCTGTTCCGATAAGACCGGCACCCTCACCCAGAATAAAATGACGGTGGTGGAGCACACCGGCCCGGAGGGACTGCTGGGTACCGCTATGACCCTCTGCAACGACGCCGTGGAGAATCCCGATGGCACGGTGCAGGGCGAGCCCACGGAGGCGGCGCTGGTGCGCTTCGGCGTGGACAGCGGGCTGGATAAGAACCGGCTGGAGCAGGAGCAGCCCCGTGCGGCGGAGGCTCCCTTCGACTCCTCCCGGAAGATGATGTCCACCATCCACCGCATGGATAACGGCTTCATTCAGTACACCAAGGGCGCACCGGATGAGGTGCTGCGCCGCTGCTCCCGGTATGAGGAGAACGGCCAAATGCTGCCCATGACCGAGGAGAAGCGGCAGGAAATTCTGGCGCAGAACAAGGCCATGGCGGATAAGGCTCTGCGTGTGCTGGCGGCGGCCATCCGCCTGTGGGAGGGCGGCCTGCCCAAGGACGACAGCCCGGAGTATCTGGAGCAAGATCTGTGCTTCGTGGGTCTGGCGGGCATGATCGACCCGGTGCGTCCGGAGGTGAAGGCCGCCATCCAGCAGTGCCGCACGGCAGGCATCCGGCCGGTGATGATCACCGGCGACCACAAGGATACCGCCGTGGCCATCGCCAAGGAGTTGGGGATATTGGACGATCCCTCGCAGGCCGTTACCGGCAGCGCTCTGGACAGCCTCAGCGACGAGGAGCTGGCCAAGGAGGTGGAGAAGTACAGCGTGTACGCCCGTGTGCAGCCGGAGCATAAGGTCCGCATCGTTAACGCATGGCGCAAGCGGGGGGCTGTGACGGCTATGACCGGCGACGGCGTCAACGACGCCCCGTCTATCAAGTCCGCCGACATCGGCGTGGGCATGGGCATCACCGGCACCGACGTCACCAAGAACGTGGCGGATATGGTGCTGGCCGACGACAACTTTGCCACCATCGTGGGTGCCGTAGGCGAGGGCCGCCGTATCTACGACAATATCCGCAAGGCCATCCAGTTCCTGCTGGCCTCCAATATGAGCGAGGTGCTGGGCGTGTTCGTGGCTACGCTGCTGGGCTTTACCCTGATGAACCCGGTGCATCTGCTGTTCATCAACCTCATCACCGACTGCTTCCCGGCGCTGGCGCTGGGTCTGGAGCGGGAGGAGCCGGACGTGATGGAGCGGCCGCCCCGTCCCTCTGATGACGGCATTTTCGCCGGTGGTCTGGGCTGGGACATCGCCTATCAGGGCATCCTCATTACCGTTATCACGTTGGTCTCCTACATCATCGGCCACTGCATGGAGGTGGGGTATTTCGAAATGCCCAAGGGCGTCTCCGACGACGGCATGACCATGGCCTTCCTGACCATGAGTATGTGCGAGATCTTCCACAGCTTCAATATGCGCTCTCAGCGGCGCAGCGTGTTCAGTCTGCCCAGCCACAACAAGGTGCTGTGGTTGGCCATGATCGGCAGTCTGCTGCTGACCACCGTGGTGCTGGAGGTACCCTTCATCGCCAACGCCTTCGGATTTACGCCGGTGAGCTGGACGGAGTACGGTATTGCGCTGGGTCTGGCGGTGCTGGTGATCCCCGTGGTGGAGATCGTAAAAGCCTGCCAGCGGGCCCATGGCCGGAGAAAGAAACAGCTTTAAGCCTGTCGAATCGCATCCGCCGGGGCGGCTTTTGCCGCCCCGGCGCTCTGTCAGAACCCTATAAAATGCCGGGTCACCGCCCGGCGTTTTTCTTTCTGCGGGAATTTGCGCGGCGGCGAAAAGTGTGGTACAATCACTTATTATGACAAATCCCTCGGAAGGAGGCGTGAGCGTATGGAGGATGAACGGATGGAGCAGAACCGGCAGCCGGAAAAGGCAGATGTGGTGTTCTTTTCCCCGGAGATGCTGCGGTTGGCGGATCAGCACCGGCGGGAGCAGCAGGAGCGGCTGGAGAACTGCCGTCAGGCGGCCCAGAATGGTGACTGCGCCGCAGCGGTGCAGATGGGACTTCACTATTTTTATGGCACCGGCGGTGTGAAGAAGGATCCGGACAAGGCCTTTGCATGGTTCAGCCGCACGGAGCCGGACGACCCCACGGCTCTTTACTGGCTGGCGGTGTGCCATGACAACGGCACCGGCGTGGAGCGTGACCCGGTGCGGGCCTTTGAGCTGTTTCAGGAGAGTGCCAAGCTGGGCTATCTGCCGGCGGTGTGCGATCTGGGCGTGTGCTACGAAAACGGGCAGGGAACGGAGAAGGATCTGGACCGGGCCATCCAGTGCTACCGCCATGCGGCGGAGGAGGGCTACGCTCAGGGACAGTGCAATCTGGGAGCCATGTATTACTTCGGCGTGGGGGTGGAGAAGGACTACGGGCAGGCGGCCCGGCTCTTCACCCAAGCGGCGGAGCAGCAACATCCACGGGCGCAGTTCCTGCTGGGCCTGTGCTATGAGTTCGGCAACGGCGTGGAGCAGGACGCTAAAAAGGCGGCGCTTCTGTATCAGGAGGCCGGGAAGGGTGGCAGCGCTGAGGGCCTGTGTGCTCTGGGCGTGCTGCACCACGCCGGAAAGGGCGTAGAGAAGGACGATCGCCGTGCGGCGGAGCTGTTTCGTCAGGCAGCGGAGCTGGGCCTGCCCAGAGCGCAGCTGTTCCTGGGTCACTGCTACGACGACGGCATGGGGGTGGATCAGTCGCCGCCTCAGGCGGTGGAGTGGTTCCGTCAGGCGGCGCAGACGGGCTATCCCGACGCCGTGATGCAGCTGGGGCTGTGCTATCTGTACGGTCACGGGACAGCGACCGACGAGAAGCAGGCGGCGGAGCTCTTTCAGCAGGCCGCCTCGGCGGGGAACATCCGGGCCATGAACGAGCTGGGGCTGTGCTATGAGGCGGGCCGTGGCGTGGAGAAGGATATCCACCGTGCAGCGGAGCTGTACCGTCAGGCGGCGCAGTCCGGTATGGCGGCGGCGCAGTGTAATCTGGGCGTGCTGTACCGGGAGGGCCTCGGCGTAGAGCAGGACGACCGCAAGGCGGCGGCCCTGTTCCGGGCATCGGCAGGACAGGGCTTTGCCCGTGGACAGTTCCTGCTGGGGCTGCACTTGGAGGACGGCCGGGGCATCGATCGGAATGAAAAGCAGGCGGCGCAGGAGTACCGCCGTGCGGCGGGACAGAACTATCCCGACGGCATGGCAGCGCTGGCCCGGTGCTACGAGCACGGCGTCGGGCTGGAGCGCAACCCCTATCTGGCGGCGGATCTCTATGACCGGGCAGCCCGCCGGGGCCATGTGAGGGCGGCCTATGCCCTGGGGAATATGCTGCTCTCCGGCGACGCCATCGGGCAGGATCCGGCCCGTGCGCTGGAGCTCTACCAGCAGGCGGCACAGGCCGGACACATGGGCGCTCTGCGGCAGGTGGGCCGGTGCTACCAGAAGGGGAAGGGCTGCCAAAAGAACGAGGCCAAGGCCTCCGACTGCTTCCGGCGCAGCGCCGAGGGCGGAGACGGCCCGGCGGCGGTGGCGCTGGGATACTGCTACCAAAAGGGCAGCGGCTGCCCGGTAGACGACGCCCAAGCGGCTCACTGGTACGAGGAGGCGGCCCGTCGGGGCCTGCCGCTGGGGCAGTACGATCTGGGCTGCCTGTATGAGGCAGGACAGGGCGTCCCACGGGATCGGAGAAAGGCACTGGAGCTGTACCGTCAGGCGGCACAGGAGGTCCCGGAGGCCCGTCAGGCGGTCCGGCGGCTGGAAAAGACCGGCAGAACCCAACGGATCGCCGGCTGGGCGCTGGTGACCTACGCCATACTCATGGGAGCCGGGCTCTGGGAGGGCAGCGCCGGTGACCGGATCATCTGGCTGGCGGTGGCGGCCTTTCCGGCGATGGCCGGAGGGTGCTGCCTGCACTACGGTCGCCGTCTTGCACCGCCGCTGAGTAGGATCGGGCGGATCGCCCTGACGGTTTTAGGGGCCGTGCTGGCCTTCCTCTTTGTGGTGGGGGTCGTGGTGCTGCTGGACCCGGCGGAGGCAGTGGACGGCGCCGGTGTGTGGCTCACCGGCTGCGCCGGCGTCGGTGCGGCGACCATGCTGCTGGGCGGCCTGCGGAAGCCTCGTACATAAAATCGCAGCGGGGGCGTGTACCAAACGGTACACGCCCCCGCTGCATATGAGAAAGAGAGAGAGACTCGAAGAAAGCTTCGTTATTTCATCGATCAATGACGGCCGAAGAAGTAGTCGTACAGGTCGCTGTACCCATTTCCGCTGTAGCCGTTATTGCCGTTATTGTAGCTGTTGTCGCCGCTCTGGCTGCTGTCTGCGGTGTCGTCGGTGGTTTGGGGCTGTGCGTCGAAGGTCAGCTGGGTGGTGATCTCCTGACCGTCCCGCAGAACGGTGAGGGTCACGGTATCCCCGGCCTTGAAGCCCTTCTTGGCGGCGGACAGATCCTCCATGGAGGTGATCTGAGTGTCGTTGAGCTTGGTGATGACGTCGCCCAGCTTCAGCCCTGCCTTATCCCCGGCGCCGCTGTCCTCCACGGAGTAGACGAACACGCCCTCGGTGGCGTTGATCTTATACTGTGCCGCCATCTGCTGGGTCATGGTGCCGGCGGTGATGGCCATATAGGCCTTATTGCCGACGGAGCCGTTCTCTATGATGTCCTTGATGATGGACTGCACATCGTTGATGGGAATGGCGAAGCCCAACCCCTCCACCGTGGTATTGGCGTAGCTGGAGTACTTGGCGGACACGATGCCCACCACCTCGCCGTACAGGTTCATCAGGGGGCCGCCGGAGTTGCCGGGGTTGATGGAGGCGTCCACCTGGATCATATTGAAGGGAGTACCCTCCACGTTGATGGCACGGTTCACGCAGGATACGATGCCCTGACTCATGGAGAAGGTCAGCTCACCCAGCGGGTTGCCGATGGCCATCACCGTGTCGCCCACGTTGACATCGGTGGAGCTGCCCAGTGTTACAGCCGGCAGATCCTTGGCGTCGATTTTCAGCACAGCCACATCGTAGTCGCTGTCGCTGCCCACCAGCGTGGCAGGATAGGTGTCGCCGTTATAGAGGGTGACGTTGATGGAGCTGGCGTTGGCTACCACGTGCTGATTGGTGACGATATAGCCGTCGGCGGTGTAGATGAAGCCGCTGCCGGAGGAAGCGGACTCGGTCTGCTGGCCGAAGATGTTGGTGGAGACGGCGGAGCAGTTGATGGAGACCACACTGTTGACCGTGGAGGCGTACACCTCGGCGGGGCTCATCAGCGTCTGTCCGTCCACCTTCTTGAGGCTGACGTTAGTGGCGGTGCGGTTGCTCTGCTGCACGGTGGTCTTACCGGTGCGGCTGCCGTTCTGGGCCAGAATGGCGCCGCCGAAGCCGCAGGCTGCGCTGATAACGGCACAGCTGAGGATCAGGGCCACCACACGACCTACACCGCCGTGGTGCTTCTTGGGCTGCACCGGGGTGTCTGTCACCACCGGCTCGGCGGCGGGCTCCACGGTGGACCCGGCCGCAGACTCTGTATGAGATTCTGCGTTGGGATCACGATAGCTGAAGTGATACAGGTTGTTCTCGTCATGAAACTCGTTGGACATATGAAAAACCTCCTTTTGGGATATTGCCCACGGCGGGGAACTGTGCTATGATGTTTAGCGCCGTTCCGTTTCTTTGTCTATTATCATACCCGGAAAGCTTAATGTAAGCTTTAAGAAACGGATTTTTCTTTGAACATTTTGTAAAGGAGGTGCCGCCGTGCTGAAGCTGGAGGGCTTGAAGCTGACCCCGGAGGAGAAGGAGGCGGCCCTGCACCGGAAGGCAGCCCGGCTGCTGCGCATCCCGGAGGAGGACGTGCTGTCGGTGCAGGTGCTGCGCCGTTCCATCGATGCACGGGAGGAGCTGCATCTGGTGTACACCGTGGCGGCGGAGGTGCGGCAGGAGAAGCAGGTGCTGCGCCGCTGCCGGGATCGGCGGGTCAGCCGGTACGCCCCGGAGCGGTACGCTCTGCCGGAGATATTGTCTCCACCGGAGGTGCCGCCGGTGGTGGTGGGCGCCGGGCCGGGCGGCCTGTTTGCGGCGCTGGTGCTGGCCCGATGCGGCCTGCGCCCCATCCTGCTGGAGCGGGGGCGGGACACCACCGCCCGCCAGAGGGACGTGGAGACATTCTGGCGCACCGGCGTGCTGAATCCGGAGTCCAACGTACAATTCGGAGAGGGGGGAGCCGGGGCCTTCTCCGACGGGAAGCTGAACACCGGCACTAAGGATCTGCGCCACCGGTGGATCTTAGAGGAACTGGTGCGATGCGGCGCGCCGGAGAGTATTCTGACGGATGCCAAGCCCCATGTGGGGACGGATATGCTGCACATTGCTCTGCAAAACCTGCGGCAGGAGCTGCTGTCGCTGGGGGCGCAGGTACGCTTCGGCCACCGGCTGGAGGGACTGGAGAGCCGGGAAGGCGTCCTGACGGGGCTGCATATCCGGGCTGAGGGGGAGACGTATCGTCTGCCGGTGCGGGCGGTGGTGCTGGCGCCGGGCCACAGCGCACGGGATACATTCCAAATGCTGTACGAGGCCGGAGTTCCCATGGAGGCTAAGCCCTTCGCCGTGGGGGTCCGCATCGAGCACCGCCAGCGGGACATGGACGCCGCCCAGTACCGACAGTATGCGGGTCATCCGTGCCTGCCGGCCTCCACCTATAAATTGTCGTGCCATACAGCGGCGGGCCGTGGAGTGTTCTCCTTCTGCGTCTGCCCCGGCGGACAGGTGGTGGCGGCAGCCTCGGAGCCGGGGCGTGTGGTGACCAACGGCATGAGCCATTACGCCCGCAGCGGCGAGAACATCAACGGCGGACTGCTGGTGGGCGTCACACCGGAGGACTTCGGCACGGATCATCCCCTGGCGGGGGTGGCGTGGCAGCGGCAGCTGGAGGCGGCGGCCTTCCGGCTGGGAGGCGGCGGATTTCTGGCCCCCTGCCAACGGGTGGAGGACTTTCTGGCCCACCGTCCCTCCACGGGGCCGGGAGCGGTGCTGCCCAGCTATCGTCCCGGCGTCATGTGGCGTGACCTCCATGACTGCCTGCCGTCGTTCCTCACGGAGGCTATGGAGCAGGCGCTGCCCCTGCTGGAGCGGAAGCTCCGGGGCTACGCCCAGCCGGATGCCCTTTTGACGGCGGTGGAGACCCGCTCCTCCTCGCCGGTACGCATCCTGCGGGATGAGAGCGGACAAAGTGCGCTGCGGGGGCTGTATCCCTGCGGCGAAGGGGCGGGCTATGCCGGCGGCATCCTGTCCGCCGCAGCGGACGGTATGCGCTGCGCAGAAAAAATCTGGGAGGTATATTCATGATGAGAAAGCTTGCAGTGGTGGCGGATTATCTGGACGACAGCCACCGTACCCATATCGAAAAGATGGCCGGGGACGCCGGCTTCACCGTGGATTATTTCACCGAGGGCCACCTGCCTCAGGATCGGGCAGGGGAGTATGAGGTGATCTACGGCACCGTCCCCCCCAAGGAGCTGAAGGCCGCCACGGCCCTGCGGTGGTTCTGCTGCTCCTATGCCGGTATGGATCAGTGGAAGGACGATGCCCTGTACCACAGCCCGGAGGTGATGCTCTCTAACTCCTCCGGAGCCTATGGCGTGACCATCAGCGAGCACATGGTCATGGTGACGCTGATGCTGCTGCGGCAGATGCCCACCGTGCAGGAGTGGATGCACCGCCACGATTGGAGCAACGAGAAGCCCCCCATGCGCTCCGTCTGCGGTAGCCGCGTCACGGTGCTGGGTACCGGTGACATCGGCACCTCCTTTGCCCGCCGGGTGAAGGCCATGGGGGCCAAGACTGTGGTGGGTGTCTCCCGCAGCGGCCGCCATGTGGACGATGCCTACGACGCCATGTACACCACGGCACAGCTGGATCAGGTGCTGCCGGAGACGGAGATCCTGGCCATGGCCCTGCCCGGCACGGCGGAGACGGAGGGCATCCTCTCCCGCAGCCGCATCGCCCTGCTGCCCAAGGAGGCGGTGGTGGTGAACGTGGGCCGTGGCACCGCCATCGATCAGGACGCCCTGATGGAGGCCCTGAACGCCGGCCGGCTGGCCGGTGCGGCGCTGGATGTGGTGCGCCCGGAGCCTCTGCCTCCGGAGCATCCCCTGTGGAACACCAAAAACCTCCTGTTGACGCCCCATCTCTCCGGCTTCATGTCGCTGGGCATCACACGGGATACGGCGGTGGCCCTCTTCTGCGAGGATTTCGAGAACTACATCGCCGGCCGGCCCCTGAAGCGGCTGGTGGACCGCCGCAAGGGCTATTGATAACGGGATATAGAAGTATATAGGAACAGGGCCTGCCGCTATGCGGCAGACCCTGTTCCTTTGTGCCGCCCCGAAGGGCTTCCTGTTACAGACTATACCGCAGCGTGCGGTACAGCCGCTGGGTACACCGGGCCAGCGTCCGGGATACCGTGGACTTGCTGATCCCCAGCTCCTGTGCGATGTCCGTGACCCGTTTGCCCTGGGTGAAGTGCATCCGCAGCAGCTGCCGCTGCCGGGGCGTCAGCTCCTCCTCCACCGCCAAGGGCAGATTCACCAGCAGACGCCGGATCTGCTGGCGGTTGTCCTCCTGCTGTCCCTGCTGCCACAGCTGCAGGCTGGCGATATCCAGCGGGTCATAGCGGCCGGAGCCGTCAGATACGGTATGCCGCATAGCGGTGGCACCCCCTGTCATAGTAGTGGGCGGTGTGATACGCCAGCTCACGGGCCTGCCGTCGCAGGGGCATCAGCTCCCGGATGCGCCGCTGCAGACACAGCACCTCCTCCGGGTCCGGGGCCGTCAGCGCCCGCTGATGCAGCTGCCGGATGCGCTCGCCGATAGCGTCGGCGCTGGCGGCATAGTCGTGGGACATTTCCTGCAAGGTCATAGAACTTCCTCCTTCCGATCTCCCCATGTTCCTCCTATGTACGGCGAAAAAATTCGCCGGGAACGCAAAAATACTGTTGACAAACGGGCCTTCATCTGGTAGTATAGATTCGCTGGTCAAATGCTGGTGTAGCTCAGCTGGTAGAGCAGCTGATTTGTAATCAGCAGGTCGGGGGTTCGAATCCGTCCACCAGCTCCAATTTGATATGGGGGATTTCCCGAGTGGCCAAAGGGGACAGACTGTAAATCTGCTGGCAACGCCTTCGGTGGTTCGAATCCACCATCCCCCACCAAGCCGACGAGTCTTGCAAAAGACCCGTCGGCTTTCCTTTTGCCCGGAAGCTGATGCCGTCTTCCGACGGGGCGCAGGAACGATCCTCCGGCCCAGCGGTTCTAAATACCAGTAGTTTTGGATATGATACCCTTGTGATGCCAGTATTCTTGTGAGTGAATTAAGACTATCACAAGAATCTTGTTATGTCAAGAGGGAATTAACAAGTTTCTTGTTAAAATGCCTTGACAGAAAACAAGAAATATGGTAGCATCACAGTGAAACCGTCGAAGGAAGTCGAAGGAGGGCGTGACCATGAGCTTTGGCGATCAGCTGAAGAAGCGCCGGGAAGAGCTGGGCCTGTCCCGCTCGGAGCTGGCGGACCGGCTGGGGGTATCCCGGTCGGCGGTGGGCAATTATGAGACCGGCGTCAGCGCTCCCAAGGAGGAGGTGCTGCTGCGGCTGTTCGATGCCCTTCATGTGGAGCCCAACTATCTGTATCGGGATGCCTACCGGGGCGGGGGAGAGGGGGTCAGCGACGAGGAGCGGAGCCTGCTGGAGAAGTACCGACGGTTGGGCCTCTCCGGACGCCAGACCCTCCACACCGTGGCGGATGCGCTGGGGACCATGCAGCAGGAGCTGCAGGCCGCCGCCCCGGAGCCTGCGCCCCGTGTCATCCCGCTGTATTGCTCCCCGGCTGCAGCGGGCTATGCCGCCCCGGTATTCGGGGAGGATTATGAGCCCTTGCCCGTCACCGGTGAGGTTCCCACAGGGGCGGAGTTGGCGGTGCGGATCCAGGGCGACTCCATGGAGCCCTATATCCACGACGGCTCGGTGGTGTACGTGAACCATGACCCCCTGCGGGCAGGGGACGTGGGTATCTTCTGCGTGGACGGCGATATGCTCTGTAAGCAGTACTACCGGGACCCGCTGGGGGTGGTGTATCTGTTCAGCCTCAACCGCCGCCGGGCGGATGCGGACGTGATCCTGCCACCCAGCAGCGGGCGCAGCCTCACCTGCTTCGGCCGGGTGATGCTCCACGGCTTGCCTATACCGGAATAAAAAAGACCCAGCGGAAAACCATCGGTTTTCCGCTGGGTGCTTTGTTGTCTCCCTCACAGAATAAAGCCGCCGTCGCAGGTCAGCACCTGCCCGGTGATGAAGTCCGCCTTGTCCGAGGCCAGAAACGCCACGGCGTGGGCGATGTCCTCTGGCGTTCCCAAGCGGCCCATGGGAGTCTCCTGCGCCAGCTGGGGCAGTATCTCAGCGGGCAGGGCATCCAGCATATCCGTGCGGATGACGCCCGGCGCCACGCAGTTCACCCGGATGTGGGTGGGGGCCAGCTCTGCCGCCAGAGACCGGGTCAGGCCGATGAGGGCCGCCTTGGTGCAGGAGTAGGTGACCTCGCAGCTGGCGCCCCGCAGTCCCCAGATGGAGGAGGTGTTGATGATGCATCCCTGGTGGTGGTGCAGCATGGCGGGAAGCACCGCCTGAATGGCGTGGTAGGCGCCGTCTACGTTGACGGAGAAGTAGCGGTGCCACAGCTCATCGGTGATGTCCTGAAATAGGGCCTGTCCCGCCACACCGGCGTTGTTCACCAGCAGCGCTACCGGGCCGAAGGCATCCTCCACCTGCCGGACCATGGTATTCACCTGTTCCCGGCAGGCCACATCCGCCTGCACCGCCATCACCCGGCAGCCCTCCCCGGTGAGCTGTTCCACCAGTGACCGGGCGCAGTCCTCCCTCTCCCGATAGTTGATACATACGGCCCAGCCCTGCCGGGCCAGTTCCGTGGCCACGGCCCGGCCGATGCCACGGGAGGAGCCCGTGACCAGTGCGATTTTCTCCATGAAGTGTTCCTCCTTGTGCGCCTACGATGTTCTTTGACAGCAGTATAACAAAAACTTTTCAGATTGGCAAGAAAAGTGTTGACAAACGGGGGACTTTCCGGTAAAATACCTCTGTTCGCACGGTTAGCTCAGCTGGTAGAGCACATGCTTGACGTGCATGGGGTCACAGGTTCGAGTCCTGTACCGTGCACCACACGTCAAAGTCCCGGAATCACTACGATTCCGGGACTTTTCTTTTTTTTGCTCATTTCTTATTTATTAGTAACGTGTTAGTAACAGCGTCCACAAGTGTCTGTGCGTCTATGTGCGTATATATGTTTGCGGTGGTGGAATAATCGGCGTGTCCGAGTATTTTTTGCAGCATTTCCGGTGACAATCCCTCTTTTACCGCACGGGACGCGTATGTGTGCGTGTGGCGTGTGGGGTCTTGCGCTCTATGCCGTGTTCGCTGGATGTGTGATGGTTAGAATAATTATATAAAATGTAATTGTATACTGTCCAACAAATGGGGTGCAGTTCAGATCACCCGGTGCCCTTTTTATCCCCGAAGGGCTGGAAAAACCCATCGTGAGAAAATTTTCGCACCCTGCCTGCCGAAGTACCTCCGCTCCGTGAGGATTTTGTATCACACCCGAAAAAACTGCCAAATTGTACCATTTGCCCACATGACTTGAAAGACACTCCGCTGCTCTGCGCAGTTTCCACGAAAAAGTCGACAGAATCATTCTGCAATACAGGACTACAAGCAGCATAAACGGACGAACTTTGTTAAATAATAGTTAATATATACGACGAGATAAGTTTTTTGATTGTTAAACTTTAGTCAACTTTACGGTTGCAATTTTTTAATTACGGAGATAGAATAATATCAACATACGATGTGTGTGTTGTTCCGCCACGGGCGGCATTCAAGATGTAAGGAGAAAAAGTATGTTCAAGAGATTCACCAACGCTTGCGTGCGTGTTGTGAACCGCTGGCTGCCGGATGCATTCCTGTTTGCCGTCATCCTGACCTTCGTGGTCTATGTGGCAGCCATGTTCGCCACCGGCATGGGTCCCATCAAGGTGCTGGCTGCATGGGGCAATTCCGACGGCTTCTGGGGTCTGCTGGCCTTTTCCATGCAGATGGCTCTGGTGCTGGTGCTGGGTTCCGCCATGGCTTCCGCCAAGCCCTGTAAGAAGGTGCTGCGGAAGGCCGCTGGTCTGTGCCACAATAATATGCAGGCCATCGTCATCACCACCATGGTCTCCACCGTGTGCTGCTGGCTCAACTGGGGCTTCGGCCTGGTGGCCGGTGCGCTGCTGGCCAAGGAGGTGGCCAAGCGGGTCCCCACCGTGGACTATCCCTTGCTGATCGCCTCCGCCTATTCCGGCTTCGTCATCTGGCACGCCGGTCTCTCCGGATCCATTCCCCTGACGCTGGTCACCGGCGCCAAGTTCGGTGAGGTCACCTATCAGGCCGCCATCACCGAGACCATCTTCCACCCCATGAATATCATCATGTGCGCCGTGGTACTGCTGGCCATGCCCTTCATCAACTACGCCATGCACCCTGACCGGGAGCGTGCCGTCACCATCGATCCCACCCTGCTGGTGGAGGATGAGGATAAGACCTACGAGATCAACACCCCCGCTGAGAAGTTGGAGCACTCCAAGATCCTGTGGGGCATCCTGTGCCTGGCCTTTCTGGTGTATATCATCTACTACTTCGTCACCAACGGCTTTACGCTGGGCCTGAACATCGTGAACATGATCTTCATGTTCCTCGGTATCCTGCTCCACGGCGACCTGCGCCGCTATGTGGACGCTGTGGCGGAAGCCGCCGGCAGCGCCTCCGGTGTGCTGCTGCAGTTCCCCTTCTATGCCGGTATCATGGGTATGATGGTGGTGCAGAATGAGGCCGGTGTGTCTCTGGCAGGCGTCATCTCCCAGTTCTTCGTGAACATCTCCAACAACGTCACCTTCCCCATGCTGTCCTTCCTGGCAGCCGGTATCGTGAACTTCTTCGTTCCCTCCGGCGGCGGCCAGTGGGCCGTGCAGGGCCCCATCATGATGCCCGCCGGTGCAGAGCTGGGCATCGGCGCCGGCCGTACCGCTATGGCCATCGCTTGGGGCGACCAGTGGACCAACATGATCCAGCCCTTCTGGGCGCTGCCTGCGCTGGGTATCGCCAAGCTGTCTGCCCGTGACATCATGGGCTATCTGGTGGTGGTCCTGCTGTTCGTGGGTCTGGTAGCCTGCTTGGGCTTCCTGGCCTGGGGTCTTCTGTTCTGATATCTTCCTATCTTTTCCATACTCCTCAAAGCAAAAGAGGCTGGGTGTCCACCCAGCCTCTTTTGCTGTTTCGATTTTACTTCACCCAGCCCATCAGCTGCACGAAGTTCCAGATGAGCTTGCAGCCATAGAAAATGATCACACCGCCGCACACTTTATTGATGATGTTCAGCATCTTCTCGTTGAACTTGCTGCCCAGCAGCGACACGATGGTGGAGAGACTTAGAAACCAGATCACCGACGCACTGCCGAAGCCGAAGATAAAGGGCAGATCGCCCCCGGCGGGCAGGCTGGCCCGGAAGGCCCCCAGCATCATGGTGCCGTCGATGATGGCCTGCGGATTGAACCACGTCACCACGAAGGCGGTGGTGAACAGCTTCCATACCGGCACGTTTACATCCTTGCCGCCCTCCAGCGATGCCCTGGACCGCAGCAGCCCGATACCGATCCAGATGACGATGAGACTGCCCAGCCCCAGAATGACCTTCTGCAACCACGGCACAGCCTGCATCAGAGCGCCTGCCCCTAAAAAGCAGGAGACGCCCAGCGAGACGTCCCACAGAATGACGATCAGCGCCGTCAGATAGACCCGGCTGCGCCTCTGGGTCAGGGCGCTGTTGATGACAAACAGATTCTGCAAGCCAATGGGGGCCACATACGCCAGTCCCATGGTCAGTCCCTGCAAATAGATGTTCATAGCGGTGATTTTCTCCTTATTGGTTATTTACTCCGGTTTTGCTACCTGCTATAATGATAACACATTCTCCCCAAAGCGCAAGAGCGCAGATAAAGCTGAGCAGGTAAGGAGGAACTGACCGTGTCCCATTATGACTGCCCCTGTATGGAGAAATGTCCCCTGCACTACGCCATGTCCCTCATCGGCGGCAAGTGGAAGGTGCAGATCCTGTGCTCCGTCACCAACGCCGGGACCATCCGCTACAATGCCCTGCGGGGCAAGCTGGATGGTATCAGCAACACCGTGCTGTCCTCGGCTCTGCGGGAACTGGAGCGGGACGGATTGATCCTGCGTCGGGAGTATCTGGAGGTGCCGGTGCGGGTGGAGTACGCCCCCACCGAGGACTGCCGCCGCCTGCTGCCCATTCTGGAACAGCTGTCTGACTGGGCGGAGGCTCGGATGCCCGCCGATGGATCCACAACGAAAAAGGAGGAACCGCAATGACCATCCAAGAAGCACTGGAGAAGCTGCAAGGCTATGAGAAAGCCACCTTTGCCCTGAACCACGCAACGGGCCTTATGTACTACGATGGCGCCACCATTGCCCCCAAGGGGACGGCGGAGCTGCGGGGCAGCACTCTGGGTGAGCTCTCCCGCATGGGCTATGAGCTCACCACCGCCCCGGAGACGGTGGAGATGCTCCGCACCCTCATGGAAAACCGTGAGGAGCTGGATCCCATCACCCGCCGGAAGGCGGAGGAGCTGTGGCGTGACTACGACCGCACCCACCGTGTCCCGGTGGCGGAATATGTGGCCTATCAGGAGCTGTCCGCCAAGTCCGACGCCGTGTGGCATGAGGCCAAGGAGAAGAATGACTTCGCCCTCTTCGAGCCCTATCTCCAGCAGATGTTTGATGCCAGCCGCCGCATGGCCGGCTACTGGGAGCCGGAGAAGGACCCCTATGAAACCATGCTCTCCACCTTTGAGCGTGGCCTGACGGTGGCCCAGTGCGACGCCTTCTTCTCCTCCCTGCGGGAGAAGCTGGTGCCGCTGATCCAACAGGTCACCGCCCACGCCGACCGGGTGGACGATGCCCCTCTGCACCGGGACTACCCCGTGGCCATCCAGCGCCAGTTCTCCGACTTCATCATGGACGTCATGGACATCGATCGGGACCACTGCATCATCGGCGAGACGGAGCACCCCTTCACCACCAACTTCTCCCGTGACGACGTCCGCATCACCACCCACTACTTCGCCGATCAGGTGGCCTCTTCCCTGTACTCCGTGGTCCACGAGGGCGGCCACGCCCTCTATGAGCTCCACACCGGCCGGGAGTTGGCTCGCACCTGCCTTGGAAACGGCGTCTCCATGGGCATCCACGAGAGTCAGTCCCGGTTCTATGAGAACATCATCGGCCGCAGCCGGGCCTTCTGCTCCGTCCTGCTGCCGTGGCTGAAGGAGCACTTCCCGGAGCAGCTGGTGGACGTGACGGAGGAGCAGTTCTACCGCATGGTGAACCGCTCCCAGCCCTCCCTGATCCGCACCGAGGCCGACGAGCTCACCTATTGCCTGCACATCATGGTTCGCTATGAGCTGGAAAAGCAGATGTTCGCCGGCACCATCACCGCCCACGACCTGCCCGCCGCATGGAACCGGTTATATAAGGAGTATCTGGGCGTGGATGTCCCCTCTGATCGGGAGGGCGTCCTACAGGACTCCCACTGGGCCAACGGCAACATCGGCTATTTCCCCTCCTACGCCATCGGTTCCGCCTACGGCGCCCAGTACCTGCTGGAGATGCAGAAGGATCTGGATGTGGAGGCCGCCGTCCGCTCCGGCAAGCTCACCGCCATCAACCGCTGGCTGGAGGAGAAGATCTGGAAGTACGGCTGCATGAAGGACCCCGTGGCCCTCTTCGAGTCCGTCTGCGGACCCTTCCGTCCGGAGGAGTACGTGGCCTATCTGGAAAAGAAGTTCACGGAGATATACGAACTGTAATCTATTACGATAATAATACAAAACATTATCGCCCCGGAGCGCTCCACAAAGCCCTCCGGGGCGATTTCTGTCCGCTTACAGCAATATCCGAGACAGAATAAATCGCCCTCCCCCTTGAGGAGAGCGATTTATTTCATTTCCTGTACCAGCTGCTCCAACAATTCCAACTGGCGGCTGCTGAGCCGCCGCAGGGATTTGCTCAGCGACAACAGACGTACCGGGTCTGCAAGTTCTGCTGCAAAAAATTCCTCCGGCGTCACGCCCAGATACTCACAGATGTAGAAGAACGTGGACATGGACGGCAGATTCACGCCGTTTTCGATGTTGTTGATGTACCCGGCGCTCTGCCCCAGCGAAAGACTCATATCACGAGCCGATACGCCCTTGGCCTGCCGCAGCTGTGACATCCGTCGGGCAAACTGCTTCTTCTCCATGACCCACCTCCACGCTTTTTGATAATTGTACTATATAGTCTGCTGAATCTTATCCGGTTATTTAGGATATTTTCTTGACATAACTATTTTAAATAGATATAATGAGAAAAAATACTGTGGAAAGTAGATGGTGATGAAGAGTGGAAGCGCTGATTGGAATCGTTGGTGTGGCAGTGCTGTGTTTCCTACTTTCGGCTCTGTGGGATTTTACAAAAAAGACGGAAAAGGAACAACAGTGGCAGGCCGTGCAAATGCAGGATCGCAAGCGAAAACAGCGGGCGGAAGAAGAAGCGGAGCGATACCGAACGTCTCTGGTAAAGCGGTATAAAAATAGCCCGTTGACAAGGGAAATCCTAAAGACCATTTGCGACGGGACGGAGCGCAATCCGGAGGAGATCGTCATCGACAAAAGCGGTGCCTCCGGACGTACAGACGGGATGGTGCGCAGCTATGATTTTTTAGCGCATCGTGTCCCTGAACTCACCGACAGTAAAGCGTTTTCCTATGAATATCATCCGATTCAGAATCTTGGCGTTACCGATTGTGTGTTTGTTCGTCAACAAGCCGCACTGGCGGAAGCCATCAGGGAAATTCTGGGAGAGGATTATTCTATTGAATATAAGGATGACGGTCGAATCGTCGTCATGCGGCTGAAGCCAACCAAACACTTTTAATTTTAACAAGGAGGAACACATCATGGCTCGCTGTTATTATCTGGACTACATCAGCAAGGGCTGCCTCAGTAGCTACGACAATGACGAGTATGTCTGCAAGCTCTGCGGCAAGCACTTTGCCACCAATGACCCGCAGGTGAAGTACACCTGCAACCCCGATTACGGCGAAGAGTATCAGAGATGTCCGGTTTATCGGGACCGCCGCTGACATTAAAAAACCGCTGGCCGTAACGGCCAGCGGTTTTCCTATATTCCCTTCTTACAGCTTTGTGACCATGGGGATGATCATGGGGCTGCGCTTGGTGTGCTTATAGAGGTAGCTGCTCACCGCCGAGCGCACGGCACGGCACACCTCGTTGTCGTCCTTGCGCCGCCGGGCAGCCATTCCGTCCACTGTGGACATGGCCAGCTCCCGCAGCTCCTGCAAAAGCTCCTCGGATTCCTTCACATACACGAAGCCGCGGGTGACGATCTCCGGCTCACACAGCAGCCGGTGGTCGTGGGAGGACATACTCAGTACCACCACCACCATGCCGTCCTCGGCCAGCAGCTTCCGGTCATTGAGCACCACAGCACCCACCTCACCCACGCCGGAGCCGTCCACAAAGACCTCTCCGGCGGGTACGGAGGCCTCGCACTTCATGTGCTTGGTGGTCAGCTCGATGACGGAGCCGTTTTCGGCCACGCAGATGTTCCGGGGGTCCATGCCCATGGCCTCCGCCACCCGCTTGTGGATCTGCAGCATCCGCTGCTCACCGTGCAGGGGAATGAAGAACTTGGGCTTGGTCAGGGCGTGGATGATCTTCAGCTCCTCCTGACAGGCGTGGCCCGACACGTGCAGCATATCCGCCTTGTCGTACACCACGTCGGCGCCCTTGCGGAACAGCTCATTGATGACCCGGCCCACCGTCACCTCGTTGCCGGGGATGGCGGAGGCGGAGATAATGACCTTGTCCTGGGGCCCGATATCGATCTGCTTGTGGGTGGAAAACGCCATCCGGTACAGGGCGCTCATCTCCTCGCCCTGAGAGCCGGTGGTGATGATGACCTGCTGCTGGGGCGGCAGGCCCTTGATGCGGTTGATGTCCATCAGCACGCCCTTGGGGATCTTCATATACCCCAGCTCCGTGGAGACCTTCATGATGTTCTCCATGCTGCGGCCGGTAACGGCCACCTTCCGCCCGCAGGCGGCGGCAGCGTCAATGATCTGCTGGATGCGGTGGACGTTGCTGGCGAAGGTGGTGACGATGATGCGCTGCTTGCAGCCGGTGAACTGCCGAAGGAAAGTCTTGCCCACCATCGATTCGCTCATGGTGTAGCCGGGGCGCTCCACGTTGGTGGAGTCCGCCAGCAGCGCCAGCACCCCCTCCTTGCCCAGAGCGCCGAACCGGGCCAGATCGATGACCTCCCCGTCAATGGGGGTGGAGTCGATCTTGAAGTCGCCGGTGTGGACCACCACGCCCATGCGGGTGTGGATGGCGAAGGCCACGGAGTCGGCAATGGAGTGGTTCACATGGATGAATTCCACCTGAAACTTCCCCGCCTTCACCGTCTGCCCTGCCTCCACCGTCACCAGCTTGGTGCTGTCCAGCAGCCGGTGCTCCTGCAGCTTCAGCTTGATGAGTCCGGCGGTAAAGCGGGTGCAGTAGATGGGAATATTTACCTGCTTGAGGACGTAGGGGATGGCCCCGATATGATCCTCATGGCCATGGGTGATGAACAGGCCCCGCAGCCGGGATCTGTTCTTGATGAGATAGGTGACGTCGGGGATGACGCAGTCGATGCCGTACATATCATCGCCGGGGAATGCCATGCCGCAGTCCACCACAATGATCTCCCCGCCGTACTCATAGGCGGTCATGTTCTTGCCGATCTCGTTGAGACCGCCCAGAGGAATGATCTTCAATTTTTCTGCCATATGTGTTGTATATTCTCCTTTACAAGATAAGTAGCGCACAGACAGACTGCCCGTCGGCGGACGCAGCTGCTCCGCAAACGGACACGGCAAAATAGAGGCGGCTCCCGACGTTTCTCTGCGGCGCTGTATCGCCGGAGAAGTCCGGCGGCCCGCCCGACTGTCCTGTGCAAAAGTGGTGAGGGGAATCCCCTCGTTTATTTGATCACGAAGGCCCGCCGCCTCCGCAAAAAATACAAAAAAGACCATCGCTTTTCAACGATTTACACAAAGTATATCATATTTCTCCGCATTTGTACAGCCTTTCTTTCCCCCTTTTTTCGCCGCCCCTCGCAAAACCCGCATTTCCCCGATCCCTCCGCCGAAAAAATACCCCGGAAAAGACTTTTTCAAACCGATAAGAAAGACGTTGTAGCAGAGGAAAAACTATGCTATAATAATGTAATTCAAAATGGCGGAACAGCGCAGTCCGCCAAAACAGGGAGGGATGCGCCTTGAATAAACGGATCGCCCGACTCCTCCGGACGAATATCACGATCTTCTCGCTGTGCCTGGTGCTGTTTGCCCTGGCAGCGATCCCCTTTGACGTGCGCCTCGCCATTGGCGAGGGCGTGGCCGCCGTGGCCTTTTTCCTGCTGGGCCGCCGCCGCAGCAAGGCTACCCAGCAGAGTCTGCGCCAGTATATCCAGCGGTTTTACGGCGGCATGGACTCCGCCCGCTCCAGCAATATGCTCTTCACCCCCCTGCCCATGATGGTCTTTGATCTGGCCACGGAGGATATCCTCTGGAGCAGCGAGAGCTTCCTCCAGCTGACGGAGCAGCGGGAGGGCATCTTCGATGCCCATCTGGAGACGGTGTTCCCCAATATCTCCTTCCACTGGCTGCTGGAGGGCAAGACCGAGGCCCCGGAGACCGTGGTGTGGAACCACCGCACCTATCGAGTGTTCGGCGGCGTCAGCCACCCGGAGGGCGGCCAGAGCGCACTGGCCACCACCTACTGGATGGACGTCACCGACACCGAGGAGATGCGCCGGACGCTGGAGCTGACCCGGCCGGTGGTGGCCATCCTCATGGTGGATAACTACGAGGACCTGATGAAGGCCACCCCGGAGGGCAAGCGCTCTGCGGTGCGGGCCATGCTGGAGGAAAAGCTGAGCCAGTGGTCTGCCGGCAGCGAGGGGATGATGCTGAAATACGACCGGGACCGCTACCTCTTTGTGTTCGAGGAGAAGAGCTTCTCCGACTTTGCCGCCAAGCGCTTCGACGTGCTGGATGCCGTCCGTGAGGTGGTGGCCGGGGAGGGCGTGGCAGCCACCCTGTCCATTGGCGTGGGCCGGGATGCCGACAGCTTCGAGGCCCTGTTCAAAAACGCCTCCGTGGCGCTGGAAATGGCCCTGAGCCGTGGCGGCGATCAGGCAGTGGTGAAGGACAAGCTGAATTTCGAGTTCTACGGCGGCCGCTCCAAGGCTACGGAGAAGCGCACCAAGGTGAAGTCACGGGTCATGGCCAATGCGCTGGCGGAGCTCATCGACGAGGCCAAGCAGGTCTACGTCATGGGCCACAGCTATGCGGATATGGACGCACTGGGCGCCGCCGCAGGCGTGTGCGCCATCGTCCGCAAACGTGGCAAGAAGTGCCGCATCGTCATCGATACGGAGAATAACGCCGCCCACCCGGTGCTGCGTCGCCTACAGGCTTTGCCGGAGTATCAGGGGGCCTTCCTCAGCGGCGATGACGCCTTCCTGCGGGTCCAGCCGGAGACGCTGCTGGTGGTGGTGGATACCAACCGCCCCGGCAGCGTGGAGTCCGAACCTCTGCTGGACGCCTGCAACCGGGTGGCGGTCATCGACCACCACCGCCGGGGCAGCAGCTACATCGACAAGATGGCCCTGAACTACCACGAACCCTACGCCTCCTCAGCGTCGGAGCTGGTGACGGAGCTGCTCCAGTACCTCATCGAGCCGGGCGACCTGTTGAAGGCGGAGTCCGAGGCGCTGCTGGCCGGCATCGTGCTGGACACCAAGAATTTCACCAACCGCACCGGCGGCCGCACCTTCGAGGCGGCAGCGTACCTGCGCCGGGCCGGGGCGGATACGGCGGACGTACAGCGGATGTTCCAGAGCGACCTCCAGTCCATGATCTCCCGCTACGATATCATCCGCCGGGCAGAGCTGTACCACGGCGACATCGCCATTGCGGCGCTGGATCAGGAGTGCGACCGGGTCATTGCCGCCAAGGCCGCCGATGAGATGCTGACCCTGCAGGGGGTCCGTGCTTCCTTCGTGCTGTACCGCAAGGATGACGGCATTTACATCTCCGCCCGCTCTCTGGGCGAGATCAACGTACAGGTGCTGGTAGAGACGCTGGGGGGCGGAGGCAACTCCACCACCGCCGGCGGCCAGTGCTCCGGCATGACGGTGGCGGAGGCGAAGACCACGCTGCTGCGTGCCATTGATAAGTATTTTGAAGAATAAGGAGGAATAATTCCATGAAAGTGATTTTGCAGCAGGATGTCCGGGGTAAGGGCAAGAAGGGCCAGATGATCGAGGTAGCCGAGGGCTACGCCCGCAACTTTCTGCTTCCTAAAAATCTGGCGGTGCTGGCTACCGCCGATGCCATGAACACCATGAAGCTGCAGGCCAAGGCCAAGGCCAAGGCCGACGCAGAGGCCAAGGCCGCCGCACAGGAGCTTGCCGGGAAGCTGAAGGGCTGCCAGGTGAAGATCGCCGCCAAGGGCGGCGCCGGCGGCAAGCTCTTCGGTGCCGTCACCGCCAAGGAGATCTCCGAGTGCCTGGCCCAGCAGCACGGCCTGAACATCGCCAAGACCAAGCTGGTGCTGGACGAGCCCATCAAGGCCTGCGGCGGCTACAAGATCAAGGCCAAGCTGGGCTACGAGATCGTGGGCACCGTCAACGTGATGGTGGTGGAGGCCTGATTGCCCTCTCCCGCCGCGCTAACCCATTGAAACGAAACACCACAGAAAGGAGGCCGATGACATGGCGCTGGACGATGAACAACTGTTATTAAAGCAGCTGCCCCACAGTGTGGAGGCGGAGCAGGCAGTGCTGGGCTCCATGCTCATCGACCCCCGCTGCGTTCCCGAGGTCATTGACCAGCTGCGCCCCGACGACTTTTACCTGCGGCAGAACCGGGACATCTACGAGACCATCTACTCCATGTTCAACTACTCCCTCACCATCGACCCGGTAACGGTGCTGGAGAACATGAAGCAAAACGGGGTCTATGACGAGAACAACTCCCGGGGGTATCTGCTCCAGCTCATGGACACCACCCCCACCGCCGCCAATGTAAAGGAATACATCGGCATCATCAAGGACAAGACCCTGCTGCGCCGGGTGGCAGAGACGGCAGGCGAGCTCACCGCCCTCATTCAGCAGGGCACCGACACCGGCCAGGACATCCTGGAGGCCGCCGAGCAGCGCATCTACGCCATCCGCCAGGGCCGGGCCGCCCGGGGTTTGACCCCCATTTCGTCGGTGCTGCTGGATGTATACGACCGTCTCACCGAGCTGGCCGAGAGCGACAGCGCCATCCCCGGCCTGTCCACCGGCCTTACCGACCTGGACCGTGCCATCTCGGGCCTCAATAAATCCGACCTCATTCTCCTGGCCGCCCGTCCCGGTATGGGCAAGACCTCCATGGCCCTGAACATCCTGCTGGAGGCGGGCAAGCGTTCGGGAAAGAACGTGGCCTTTTTCTCCTTGGAAATGAGCCGGGAGCAGCTGGCTCTCCGCCTCATCTCCAGCGAGTGCTTTGTAGACAACAAGAAGCTGGTCACCGGTAAGCTCACCGAGGAGGACTGGGAGAAGGTGGCGGTGGCCGCCGACTCTCTCAACCGCTCCATGATCCTCATTGACGACGACTCCTCGGTCAGCGTGGCCGACATCAACGCCAAGTGCCGCCGGGTGGACAACCTGGGACTGGTCATCATCGACTACCTCCAGCTGATGCAGTCCGCCGGCGGAAAGCAGTATTCCGGAGAAAACCGTCAGCAGGTGGTCTCCGACATCTCCCGCGCCCTGAAGATCATGGCCAAGGAATTGAACGTCCCCGTTCTCTGCCTCAGCCAGCTCTCCCGTGCCAACGAGAGCCGCAGCGACAAGCGGCCCATGCTCTCCGACCTGCGTGAGTCGGGCGCCATCGAGCAGGACGCCGACATCGTCATGTTCCTCTACCGGGAGGGCTATTACGACAAAGATACCCCCAACCCCAATTTGGCGGAGTGTATCATCGCCAAAAACCGCCACGGCGAGACCCGCACCGTGGAGCTGCAATGGCTGCCCGAGTTCACCACCTTCAGCAACATGGAGTGGCAGCACGAGGAGTAAGCCTAATTTTTCCCTTTTGGAGTGGTTATGAGCGACCGTATGGAACAACTGATCCAGGAACACCGCCTCATCCCCCCCGGCAGCACGGTGCTGTGCGCTGTGTCCGGAGGGGCGGACTCGGTATACCTGCTTCATCGGCTCTACTGCCTGCGGCGGGAGCTGGACTTCACCCTGGTGGCCGCCCACTACGACCACCGCCTGCGGGGTGCGGAATCCACACAGGACGCCAAATTTGTGGAAGAATTTGTCCGGCTGTGCTGCCCCGCCGAGCGGCTCTACACCCCGGAAGGTCCCGGGAAGGAACTGCCCGGGGTGAGACTCATCACCGGCGGCGGCGACGTGGCCGGGGAAGCGGCCCGGCTGCGCCAAGGCCTGGAGGAGACCGCCCGGCAGATGCGCTACGCCTTTCTCCAAGCTGCCGCTCAAGAGGTGGGGGCGAACCTCATCGCCACCGCCCATAACGCCAGTGACAACGCCGAGACGGTGCTGCTCCACTTAGGCCGGGGCAGCGGTCTGCGCGGCCTGGCCGGGATGCCCCCCAAGCGGGGCAATCTCATCCGTCCCCTGCTCACCACCTCCCGGGAGGAGATCGAGAACTACCTGCGCTACCGCGGCCTCCCCTGGCGGGAGGACGCCACCAACCGGGACGACGCCTACGCCCGCAACCGACTGCGCCACCAGGTACTCCCCGTACTGGAGGAC